>Ga0210059_1016820_pt1 | contig 10513 bp, 6 predicted proteins | sample Ectturendosymbi2_FD_188042 | JGI IMG/M metagenome (GOLD analysis project Ga0210059, IMG submission 188042) | Ecteinascidia turbinata endosymbiont from Florida, USA - Sample 2 (SPAdes) (version 2) | ecosystem: Host-associated > Tunicates > Ascidians > Unclassified | place: Key West, Florida... | reverse complement strand
GGAGTCATGGCACAGAAGGCTGAAAAGATGCTTCTGAACATTATAAATGAATGATTGTGCAATGTGCAACTTTTTCCAAAAGTCTGAATCCTCGAAATATTGATAAAAGCGTTTCGGATATCCAGATCCGTATCCGGTTCCCGTTTGAAAGCAGTTTTTGGATATCCTTATCCGGTTGCAAACTCACTAACCTGCCGGATATCCAACTGGCAAACCGGATAGTGATCATATCTGATCCAAACTGCGTTGAGCATTGCAGTCAAATGTTTTATCAGAGCATTTTTCGGATATATACCGGATGGGATCAAATATTTGGACAATACTGCCGAATTGGGAATGGACTGGATTACACAATGAAAATCTTGGGCTGGATTGGGATTGCAAAAATTTCCGATCCGGTCAACACTACTGAGTAAGTAACAGAGATGAGCACGGATCAGGAATGAAGCCAATTTTTGCCGGATCATGACTGGATCGGACTGCAATTTTTTTCAAAATTGGCGGATCAGGACTGGATCGGACTGAGAAAATTTTTGTTGTTTTAGTGTGATTATTCCGAAAATATCAAAAATTTCGGTTGTGATCCGATTTCACAGGTTTGCTAATTGGTAGTGTACAATTGGTAGTGTATATTTTACCATCAAATGCAAAAATTCTGCTGGGACTATTATGCAATTAGAACTGTATCCATCGTTGCTCACACATAACGTTGAGTTTTAGTAGAAACGTGAACATAGTTGGGTGTCTAGTGTCTATGCCTGCTGTGCGATTGCTCGTTGCTTCTGTGCTCACCATTTCCTTTGGTTTAGCTTGTAGAGGTTGCACCTTTGATAGGAGTGCTTTTAATGTAGGCTACTTTTTCAAAAAGTTTAAGGTTTACGTTTAGGGTGTATGTTTAAGTGTCGGTTTAGGATTTACTGTTTGGTTTAGGGTATTGTAACTTTTAATGTCAATCACTGTTGGGTCAGGAATGTGAAAGACATGTCAAAGAAGAAATTTTGATGCCGTAATTAATATATGGGTTCGTTACAGACACCAAGCTAAGTTATCGCAAATCTTAATGTTTGTTTAACGTACCTATATTTTACCCGGTAGTCAACACAAGAGAATATTCTTTGGTAAATATGATGTTTTATTTAGAACGTTAAGCATTTCACAAACAATAGTATGATACTGATTATTTAGCTAAATAATGTATCTCTTCAGTATACAAGGTCCGTCCGGGTAACACGGGTGCTTGAGCCATCAGTTCGAAGAACAGTCGTACTTATGTCGATCGTACTGGTCATAACCACGTTCAGTTGAAGATCAAACGTACAGAACAAACGTTCATTTTTGTTGAGCAAGCGAACAGAACAACGTAGAGTTTGTAGAACGAACGAACAGAACTTCGTAGAGTTTGTAGAACGAACAAACAGAACGTCGTAGAGTTTGTAGAACGAACGAACAGAACTTCGAACAGGTGACTAAGCGTACATTTCTTCAGTTCCAACGTTGAGATCCATCTTCGAGACCACGAGGTAGTCTGAAGTCTGTGGGCTTCTTCCCGGTATGTTTATAGGGTAAAGGGTTCTCTCTTGTATTGCTCCCACCAGGAAAGTGCATCATTCTTTAGTTTATTCTTTATGTCTGTGGTTCCAAGGCGTTCTTAACGGGAAGTTTAATTTGTTAGTTTACTTATGATAGCTTCGGTTCTAGACTGTTCTGGCGCGTTTCGCAATTGCCGTTGCCTTGCAACTTAGATCCACCCACTTCCTCAATTAGCGTTGGCTTGAGGGCTCCGTTCCTGTCAATCTTGTACCTCCCGGTACTTTGCTCTTCGTGCTTTTACTCTTGATGCTCTCTGGTCGGCTTCCTTCTGCTCGCACAGACTTGTTTTGCATGTCGGTTCGTCTTGCAGCATTTGTGCATTCTGCTGTTCGTTGCATCACGGGTTTATCATAAGGTCATTGACTTGCTGTTTATCATACATATTGTCTCATAAGAATCGCTAACTACGTTCTCTTTTATGTCATTTGCTGCATATGTATCATAGGCTTTTTGTTCTGTGTCACTTTTTATTGGAATTTTGGTCAAGTAGTGTTGTGAACAAAACTTGCTCACAACACTGGTGAGTAGGCCTACTGAGTAATACGGGTATTAAAAAATGAGGGCAAGGCTGGAGCTGGATCGCGAAATTTGACAGTCCGGTGGCGCTGATCTCTGATTCTCTGGTCACTAAATACAAATGTACACGTCTGGCGCTCTGGCGGCCCATGCCAGCTCTACGTTCGTGTTTTGCTAAATGCTGTCAGGCAGAGACGGCTTGTACGCACGGCGTTTCAGAGTTGCGAGGGCGGTCCTATGTAAGCTCTCCCGTTATCGAAATTTAGAAGAGAATTGCTTTTAACCAAGATACTCACAAGTCGCTACTGCAGTGGGCTTTGATTTGAAGATTCGCTACTATTTTTTGTACGTTTTGTTCTGTGAAAATGACGCAGCGTTTTGGAATCACGGGACAGCATATGTCAATCGATCAATCTCTTCTGCTCGTGAGTGAAGTCGGAGAGGCTTTATTAAGCTTTGCTTCTTTAATTATGCAGAAAGTTGACCAAAGTAACAGACCGGTGAAAGTCCATGTCAGCGACAAACTCCCACTGAATTCTGAAGATGATTGTGGTGAGTTCAATTACTTACTCGTTACTTACTTACTGTAAGTCTATTGAGCACTAGTCTACTGTGCAGTACTTTACAGCAATACTTTGTACTGTGTCCTTAGTCTTGTGTTCTTTTTACCTTACAATAGTCTCTGACGCTTAGGGAAGAGGTTAATGGTGTAGCCTACAAGTCGTAAGTGATAGGCTTTATGTTTTAGGCTGATTAGTGATTTGTGAGCAGTTGGACAAATTTTTGTGCATTTTTTGTAACAAAACAATTATACTGTAATTGTCCTATGATGATTGTTTTCTTTTACCATAACCAAATTGATCTGCTGTAAAGTTCATTTAAGTTTCTAATTTTGTAGATGAATGAGTTCCTAATGTTGTAATGGCAGCCAGGTTTCCTGAAGCAGAAGCTTCTTTGCTAGTAATGTTTGTCATTTACAAAGAGTGTCTGACACATTTGCTGCATTTCCACAGCAATACATTTAGGCACTAATACATTCTATAAGAAGTTTCAAAAAGAAAACAATTAAGGACTGCTACTGGTTAATACAGAAAATCAAATAATCAACAAGCTAAACAAAAAAGTCAGTTAACAAAACATTAAAAGGTTATGTTTGTCCTCATATACAGTACACCTATCTACACAACAGTTGCAACATTTTTGTCACATTCTGGCTGAGGTCATCAAACCCTGGGCGCAAGTGGCAAGAGCAAATTTTTTGACTGAGGTTTTTCGTCTAAACTAAGCTATAATCCAAGTCTTTAGAGTCTCTGATTGCCAACTAGGTTTCTAATTAAAAAATTACAGCCAAAAAAAATAAAATTTTGGTTAAAAAATCAAGTCCTACAAAAGGTTACCGTGGCCATTTTGGCTGAAGGCTGGAAAGTATTTTAGTACTTTCGGTTTAAAAAATTGGGAAGTTTTAGATTTGAGTTTTTTGTGGGTGACATAATTTGGGTAAGATCAGAGCTTTTTGTATGATGTCATCAAGCACTGGGCCCCAATCACAAGGGGCAAATTTTTGTTTCTTTCTAATAAAAAGAAGTAGGCAAAAATATACATTTTCAGAGCTTTGATTAGTCTTCTAGCATTTGTGGTTCGAAGGTGGTAGCCAAAAAACACTAGTTAATTCCCTAGGTCAGTGGTTCCCAAACTGGGGGTAAATTATCTCCTTGGGGTAATATGTGATTTTTCGGAGAGTAACGCAAAACCAAAACCATATTGTTCTGTATTATGAGCAATCACTGCAAAAAGGAATTTTTGACCTGAAATCCGAAAAATTTTTTAATAAGGCACAATCGATACCTTGATTTGGGCAACGGCTTGAAAAAGTTTAGGAACCACTGCCCTAGGTGATTAATTAATGAAGTTGTTGTTTTTAGGCATGACTTTTGAACCACAGATGTTAGAATGCTAATCAAGGGCTCTGAAAATGCAGATTCTTTCCCAGTTTGATTTAAGAAAAAGAAACAAATATCCTTTTGCATTTATGACATCACCCACAAAAAATTCAAATCCCAAACTTCCCAAATTTTTCAGATCGAAAGTACAAGTCTTTCTGCATCTTTTGAGGGTTTGAACAGTTCTGGCGTTATGGTGATGCAAATAAAGTAGCTCATGCATGTCTTGAAGGTAAATCCACCCAGCACCTAAGATGTTAAGACTGTTGTTGCCAAAGTATTACCTTATATTAAAGTGCATGTGTACATTGTATAACATACTTCAGTTTATGACTAACTGTTTGCTGTCATGAGAGATTTTCTATAGATAAATACGTAAAATTATGTAGGGAGTTGCTTTCAACTTCAAGCTTTTTATTAATTGTTTATTGTAGTGATATAGATTTGGCAAAAATCGTGGAACCTGTACGAAACATTGGTTAATGATGTGGTCAATAATAGTATATATTCAATGTTTTCTGCAATCTGTTTCTTTACATTGCATTTTAGTATATTTTATTAGGTGATGAAAAACGTGCAAAAACCACCCAAAACTGCTTGGCAGCCAAGGCTTGTTTTTGTACAAAATCCTCGGCAGCGAAGGTGTTAAAGAAAGGTTGGAATTTATTCAAAGTGCATGACTGATTTTCTTTGTATATTAATGGAAGGAAGCATTTGATGTTTTACTTACATATCAGTTTTCATCATTACCAACCTTTTTCAGAACAAGCCAAACAAGTTATGCAAGTATCTCTAATTACCATGCTTGTTGATCTATGCGACAAAACAACTTTCAGAAATTGTCAACACTCAGTTCAGAATATACCAATTGAGTATTTCTCTGGAAGGATTCTACTTGTTGGTATGTGCTGTGCGTTTTTTCTGATTATTTTGTGTTGTCTAATTTCTAAGATTATTTTGACAAATGTGGTATGTCTTACCACAATGAAGCAGATTTGCTAAGAGGTTGTTCTGTGGACAGGTGGAATCATTTTTAAAAACTTATTTTGCAGAATGTTAATAGCACATGGTTCGTTTAATGTGTTTTGCTGAATATTAATCAGTTTTAGGAGTGGTAACGAGCAACATTTCTACACAGGTCTTCATCCAGCTGATCAGGCAAAGTGGTGTGTGGAACCCAGCGAATTATCTGATCTTGCTGAGCTGTGTGAATGTCCTGTACTTTGGGGAAGCCTTACTAATCCAAAAAGTGCTTCTGTGTTGGCTGATCAAATCCTGAAAAAGTTATACCTGCTATCATGTCAAACACCTTATTTTCCTTCTGTACTTCTGTAATTCTTCAGGGACTCTGCATTTATTGTTAACCTTGAATATATTCACTGCCCAAGTTTGGTTGTTGAGTTCCTTTCTTTTTAAAAACTTCTCCTTTGTTCACAGTCATTAGAAGGCTAAAACTTCAGTTAAAGATGATTGTCAAGTTTTAAAGAATTGTGTTTTGGTTGATATGGTCTAGTGCAGGGGTGTACAACCTTTTGCTATTGCCGGCCGCATTACTTTTATTTATATGAAGCATGGCTGCCAATGAGTTCAAGTTGTGTTTATGAGATACGTTTAATTAAAGAATAGGTTTTATCTGGTATATGTCATTTACTTGTGCCTGAAAGTATAATAAAATGTCAAACATTTTAACGATTTATTACAAGAAACATCACCATCCAGATTGTTACGTATCGTGTCGACTGATTTTCTTGCCTTGCCTTTATTTTGCTTCAATATACGCCAGCACAGCCGCTAAATCTTATATTTTAAATTATATGTGGATGGCCGCAAATTTCATTATCGAAGGCCACTGGTTGTGCACCATTGGTCTAATGTTATATCTTGATATTTAGTACAAGTTTTTTGGTTATGTAGAAGGTTTGTTAATAGAAGTATTTTATGCATACATCAATATACTTGATTGACATTTCATCAGTAACTGCCAAATAGCAGTTTTGATTTTGCAAAAAGCCAAGCTTGCTCAGAATTACACTACATAAAACTAGCCATTTAAGACATGTCAGTGATATTCCTTTTGTTATTTAGTACTCTTGTAAAATAATCAAGATAAGCTTTTAATTAGGGTGAAGTTTCCTAGTCACTCTTTTTAAGTAACCTGACTAAAATAACATCACTGGCGTATGTTAAACAGGTCTGGTGAACATGTGATACATAATTGCTGTTTTGGACTATAGGTTGTGTGGTAGCAAGGGGTAAATGAAATGCTGACACTAATGGATTGATAAATATTTTATATACTAAGTGAACAATGTACTAGTCGAACTAGGCTCATTGCGTGGTGTTGATTCTGCAACAAATTGTTATAGCCTTATTTTTCACATCAAACACCAAACTGTTTTTCTTGGAATTACTTGCTGTTTTGTTCATATAGTGATTATTCTCCATGCTCTTGATTGACAATTTAAAGCTCTAGTTTTGCTGCAAGCTTTTTGAGGAATCTGCTGACTAGGCTGTGTTTTCTTCTTGCAGTGATTCAAGCTTGCACGTATCTGTGTTCATGTAAGTAGTCTCAGCACAAGTGAATCCAATCAATTCAGCATTTTTTAAGGAAATCGCCTGTGTCACCTTTGTGGTGGCTAGGTACTTTTGATTAAGTTTCAGTTTTCACCATGCCTTTGTTGAATTGTTCATGTTTCATGTGCACTGAACTGACCATGTGGTATAAGATGCTGAACAACCACTTGTTCACTAATGTTTCACATTCATTGTTGATTGGATAAACATCAACTTCTCTCTAGATTTGGGACTTATTTTGTACCAAGTTTTGAAATAGTCAACATCAGTTCTACTAAATGTCTTTATTGCTGTGCTAAGAAAATGAGATGAGGTTGAAGTTTCATTTAACAAAAGTATTGATATGCTGTGTCCACAGAATTGTGCAACACAAGTATTGCCTCATGACCATGATAATGTTTTTACTTATACTTGCATCTGTTCATGGTAGTTTAATGAAAATGTGCTTTTTTATTTGATTGAACTGTGTGAGCAAAGTGAAAATGTTTAACAAAATGTATGTTGTTGAAACGCTTACAGCATGTTAATTCTTATAATTTATTCTCTTATTTTAACGTCATTTTAAGAAAGTTGAGAAGAAATATTTTTATTGCACCACACTTTTCCTGAGAGGCAATTTTGAAAGCAACCTTTCAGTGCTTATTTTTGTGTCATGTGGCTGGTGATAATTTATGTGCTTTGCTAATGTTGTCACTACAAATAATACTTTGTGCTGTTTTGAGACAAAACAGCCCAACAAGTTATTATTCTGCAATGACACTCATTATATAGCAGTTAGGCCTGTTGAGAAATATTGCTAGCTAGTTATATTTGTTATGCCATGTATTCTGATGCTGGTGGTTATTGGTATGAAGTTTTGGCATCAAAATGACTTCTCTCTAGAAGTACTTGTTCTAACTAGTTCTTTTTTTGAAATTTATTCATACAGTTTTGCTCTTAGAATATAGGAAGATGACATTGTGCATGAATATTATTTTGGACAAGTTTAAAATTGAAGACTCAAGCATTCATCTCTATTTGGAAAGTAAGTTTGTAAAATGTTGGCACAGAAATTTTGGTTCATGTCTTAAAGGGCTTAGTGAAGCATTTAAACATAATCAGAAAATTAGAAACAGGTTCATAGTGCCAATACATGCAAGTTCAACATGTGCTACAAAAGTCTGTTACATTGTGTTACCATTCTAGTTTTGAAAAAATGCTTGAAAGGGAATGCTCTCAATGTAACTGAGTTTCACACAAGTTTCTTTACACAGTTCATGGATTATCACAAACTGTTGTGTATAGTGTGTTGTTTTCAGTTCTTTGTTATGGAAATGCATTGTCAAGCATGATGACATGTATTCGAAACTAACAAACAACTAAATAACTTCCACTGAGTAACATTTTAAGTTTCTTGGTTGTTTCTGGTAAAGTTGTAAACATTTCAAAATATTCCCCCCAGAATGTTCAGTCCTTGTGCAGGTAATATTTCACATTTTATTACACATTTTTTTGATCATGGGTTGTCACCTTTTCAGCTTCATTAAATTACAGAGTTACCAAATGATGTGGTTGCAGGTGTGCTGGAAAATGGCAATGAAGATTTTCATTCATGTGAAGATGTGTATGAAGCTGTAGGTCCCATTCTTGAGTCATCATGTTCGTCAGAGACAATGCATGATGATATTATGGAAGTGTGCCAATCCATATACAATGTTTTATCACAGTGAGTGATAAAATAAATGTTGAAAGTGCAGTGGTTGGAATTACTTTCAAGCTACATCGCTTTGGCTGGGTGCACATTTTAGTTTCCTGTCTTTTTTAGTAGAGCTATATTCTGGTTCAAGCCTTGGTAAAACATTAACACATGGCTAATTGAGGTGTAGGATTAGATTACATGAGTGTGAAGTTTGCTTCATGAATATGGTTTGCTGGTTCAATTGATTTAATCTATGCTTTTAGTCTCTTTTCACCAACTGTCAAGCATTTGAATCCACATATTTACAGTATACACAAAACCATAAACCAAACTTCAAAGGGAGTGAAAAGTGCTGCTTGTCTGAAACCCTTGATCCCAGATGCTACAGTTTACATGCTGAATGCTTTTAAAATGTCAAAAACAATATGTTGTACGTTTTTTATGTTGGGTACACGTTGAATACTAATTTGCTGTATTTACTGTAGAACACCATGACCAAAAGAAAAAATCAAAATTTTGGGCCTTAGTTTTTAACGTAACATGCAGTAGATGGTTGTGAGAAAATAAACCTGACGTCAATTTTTGTGCAAGTTGCCGTGACAAAAAATACGAAAATCTTGACCTGATTAGTTCAGTTCTAAAAAGCGTAGTGTAAGCAATTTAGTGTTTGCATTAGTGGGAAGTGTTTGGTTGCTTATAAATTTTTCTTGTTTAGATCGGGCAATGAGAGTAGTGATACGATGAAGAAATTGGATGCACCTGTGCACATTGGAAATACTGACAGCAAAGGTAGAGTAGTTGATTACTGAAACCCTGGGAATGGTCGTGAATATGACCAGACTGCAATTTACTTTGGGTTTTCTGAAGTATGTCCATTGTTCATGTCGTAATTGACGAAACACACTTGAAGACAAGGTTGTCAATTATTTCAATTTCCGTTGTTTCTTTCTGCAGCAATCTACTTGAAAAAAGTAAAAAGAAGTTAAGTGCCTTTTTTCGTTGTGCTTACTAGTAGGTTTGTGAAAAGTGTTATCACAGGGTTCCATTCGCCATGAGAGTAGCTGAAGTATGACTCTTGCCGGAACCAAATTCATAACAAAATGTAATGATGATGTTGACTTATGGAAGCAGAATGTCTGCCTTGTGAAACCTTGTAAGAATGAATTGATGTATCATGCATTTTTAGACGTACTACCAACAAATATGCTGTATTGCAAGTTCTTGTTCGCTATGTTTGGGAACTTGCGCAATTTTCAGAATACCAGCATCCTGGTACAGGGTGACACAAAAAAACGGTCATCACCTAAACTTGAATAACTTTTGAAATAATTAGTCAATTCTTTTTATTTTTCAGATTTGCCAAGTAGAATTAATGTTCTAAGAGTCTACCAAATTTGACCTTCGAGATGCCATGGACTGCTGAGCAAAAGATATTTATAGTTGAGGCATATTTTCGGCAGAAGTCCATCCACGCAGCTCAGTTGCAATTCAAAGAACGATTCGGATGTCGTGAATTTCCTGTCCACTCAATGAACTACAGATGGGTCAACAAGTTCATAACCGATGGGACTGTGCATAACCTCAATCGTAGAGACACTAATAGACAATCACACTCTGGACGACCGAAATCATCAAGGACACCACACAACGTTGCTGCTGTCAGAGACTCTGTTGTCCACAGCCCAAGCAAGTCTGTGCGTCTGCGAAGTCAGGAGATTGGAATCAACCGGGAGTCCGTGCGGAGAATTTTGATCGCAGATCTCAACATGTATCCTTACAGGATACAGATTAAACAAAAGCTTACATCTGACGACATGAGGAAGCGAATGATCGTGCCAGTGGTTTTGCGACAAGATTGACGCTGTGCCAGACTTTCATGACAATGTCTGGTTTTCGGACGAGGCACATTTTCTGTTGTCAGGTCACGTGAACCCTAAGAACAACATCTTCTGCGGTAGCACACCCCCTGAGCACTGTCTGCAAAGGCCATTACACTCGAAGTGCACTGCCTGGGTTGCCATCTCCAAACATGACATCATTGGACCATTCTGGTTCGAGGACGACAACGAGCGGTCTGTCACAATCAACACCGAGCGATATGTCCAGTTGCTTGGCAAGTTCTGGACAGCACTTGGTCGACGGAGAGGGGTCGTCAGGGTCCTCCAGTGGTTCCAGCAGGATGGTGCCACCCCCACTCCTCAAACGAATCATTGGC
>Ga0210059_1016819_pt1 | contig 10515 bp, 7 predicted proteins | sample Ectturendosymbi2_FD_188042 | JGI IMG/M metagenome (GOLD analysis project Ga0210059, IMG submission 188042) | Ecteinascidia turbinata endosymbiont from Florida, USA - Sample 2 (SPAdes) (version 2) | ecosystem: Host-associated > Tunicates > Ascidians > Unclassified | place: Key West, Florida... | reverse complement strand
CAAACACGAGTAAGCACTCGAACACGGGATAGCCACCTCATTTATGTGTGGAAAAGAACACTGTGTTGATCCACAACTTCGTTACAAAAAACTTTGAACACGCGGTGATTCAAGGCATGGCCTCTAAAGTTTACAGCACTCACAACAATTGAAAACACATTTTTTTAATTTTCGGGTCGTGCATGCGTGGGTTTATGTTTCAGGGCGTGTATCCCAGAAAAAAATTGGTGGTTCGTACCCCTTGTTTCAATGCGTCGTACCCCCCAAGGGGAACGTGTACTACCAGTTAAGAACCACTGGTTCAGTTTTTGTTTGTAATGGTGGTTTGTTGTTGGCACTTAATAACTACTAAGGTCTTGTAGCGCCACGACTGAGTTTGTACAATTTCTGTTTCATTTCTCCCCGATCGATTTTGTGTTCTGAGTGTGTTCCCTGCAGCTCTTCCGCATACCGTGCGCCTTGTAAGGAGGCTGCAGTACCAATTTAGGTAAGACCTTTTCTTACAAGGTCTTACCAAGACCCGGCCGAGAGTCGAACTCCCGACCTACCAGCACCGAAGCGGGCGCACTTACCACTAGACCACGGGCTGGTTAACTGGAATAGAATGAGTTACCAACAAAGGCGACAGTATTTAACGACCGACCAAAGAGGGACAGAGCGCGCAAAATGAATCAACGCGCGGCATGGAATAAATCATTTGCCGGCAGAAACAATGCAACAATCAGCGCCGCGGAATTCGTGGCAAACTTGCACCAAGGAGTTCGAGGAAGCACAAGTCTTAACAAGTGATAGACTGACTCTTGCGCTTACACGCTTCCCAGACGACGGCAGTGCGAACTTTTGCATTTTCGTGACATTGCAAAGGAAAACACATTTCACATTTCATCGCCGAAACGTCCATCGCCGAAATGTCAGCGCCGAACTGTCCCATTCCGGCCTGCAATGGCCTACGGTGGTAGTTCGGACAACAAACCACCTATACACCAGTTACACGGTTAACTGCCAAAAGGAATGCTCGTACAGATCACGTTTAGGACAACGGGAGATGCTTAGCATGACTAAAAAAGGAAGTGAGAAAACGGAGAGACGAGTGTTGTTAAGGCACAAGTAACAATTTGCCTTTATGTGGAACTTCGCTGAAGGAACTGTCCTGACAAAATTCACTACTAGAGTTCAGTGGCGTAGCCAGCCCAAAAATTGGGGTGGTCAAAATGTTTGATTTTAGGCGAATAACACTATTTTGCATAGAAAAGCGCCTCTCAAAGTACAAAATGACTACATTTTCTAAAAATTTCGGGGTGGCAATGGCCCCTTTGTCCCCCCCTGGCTACGCATATGCCAGAGTCATCATAGCTTGAGAATTCTGCGTTAGTTCTTTTTGCAGTCACTGCAAAGTAACTATTTTCAAAATACCGGCTTCCTACCGGCCTCTGCTAGATTAGCAGTAAAATACCGACCAGGCCGGCGAAATACCGGCTATCTGGCAACCCTAGGTGAATCGCACATTCAACGCCAACCCAGAGGTTGCAACAGTATCTTCAATCAATATTCTTGCCCAGGGGTGGGCTAAAAACGATTTTTGCAAGGCGTCCAATACCCTGGTTTGTGAGCGGAAATTGGATTCCCGTAGGAATCCCTTGGGAGAGGATGGGGCAGTGGACGTGAGAATTGTCATCGCACAGTACTTTTAATGTCACAAAAACCATAGCAGGAGTTTTCTCAATTATTGTATGCTCGCACGCAGAACAGCAATTATTAGATGTAGAGGCTCAGTGCGATGGAGTAGTTGTGCCAGGCACCAGAAAATAATGTTTTCGAGCTCTTTTTAAGGTTCAAATTAAAATGCATCATTCAGTTTTCACATGGGGTGCGTCAACCATGGTTCTGCAGAGGCTGTAGATATTATGCAATGCTTTTCAACCGGGTGTATAGTACATCTTTGGGTGCACCAGACGTTTCCATGGGCGTACCACCGTGACGGGATGTACCAGGTTCTTGGTCTTCAAGATCAGTTTGCGTTGTTACAGTTGTTAAATAATAATATACTGCACTTTACTCTCGCTTGACTTTTGTGTGAGCAAATGTAAATAAAAAAGTCATGTTTTTTCTTCGGCTAGTTTTTCGTAACAAATAAACTCAACGCACCAAGCAGTTAGTTACTGGACTATACCCTACGATGAAAGTGATCTTTGAGAAGTGGCTTAGAACTTTTACGGACTACACCAATTTTTGGGCATCACGTTTCAACATTTCCGAATAACGAAATCTCAGCCAACGAGCGATGTTCATTCTTTTTGCACGTCAGCAACATGGCTTGGCGAGCAAAGTTTTTTTCTCCTTGTTGCAGTTAAAGCGAAGAAGAGGAACTCAATCCAGGATTTTTAATCTGTCATTACATACGAGGGAGTTTAATCTGTTATTACATGCGAGGGAGTTTGATCTGTCACACATGTCTATTCCGCTGGACACGAATAGAACAAAGTAGAAGTCGTGGCGCACCGCATCATAAGGCGCACTTTCGCTTTTTGAGAAAATTAACGGATTTCAAGTGCGCCTTATGGTCCTAAAAATACGGTAAGTCTGTTCTGTGCTGTGCTGCCTGAATCGCACTGCGACTTGCAATCCAAGTCAAATTGCAAAAGATATTTTAAACTTTGGCAAGTGTCGTGTTATGTTTGTGGCGCGGCTTTGGCAATTTAGATTTAGATACAAATAAGATTTGACTCACAAAAAAGAGGTACTAATTTTTCCCATTCGAAAAGTTGAATAAGAAATTCTGCTTCGGACCACTGTTTAAATGTTTCTTTTATTCAAACAGCATTGAAAAGCTCACAGAGAGATCACCCAAGAACACATAGCGCATCCACCGCCCGCCAGTCGACTTGAAAGGCAAAGCAATTAGCAGATCGGCTGATTATACCGGCTTTGACAAATTTATCGGACTTACAGTCTGATCACCCTTTGGGAATGGATGATATCGACCACCTATCTCCAGCCTTGTTGCAGTATGACGTAAGCCAAACGAATTCCTGATTTATCTGAAAACATACTTGTCGATTCACAACTGGCTTTCAACTTTGCATATTTTCTAAATTGTTTTGTTTATTTTCAAAATAATATCAGTTGACAATATGTTGGTTACGCAACAACTGCTGCTTTCCTGTGGAATCATGACGTGTTTCTTGCTGTCGTTTAGTATTTTACAAGCTCAAGAATGGAATATCAAGCCATAACGTAGCGGCTGCGTTGGCTCCGCAGTTTAGCTAACGCGGTATCAAGCGTCAAAACATCTCATATATTTAATGGCGATTGCAGTTTCTCTTGTGCGGTTAGCAGTCCGTAGTCATTTGCAAAGAAAAATTTTACTGCAATCGACCGTTTTAATCCTTTCACTGCTTTCTATGCTACCCATTAAAACTTACTTTTTCACTTAACATATCGTACATGCTGCACTGCGTTGCAGGGCCGGATTAAATGAGCGCGAGGCTCCGGGCAAAATCGTGACCGCGAGGCCCACTGAACGCCCAGCGCAACTGAGTAGCGTTTCACATGCCTTCGTTTCAACTTTGCAAAAACACTGGTTAAAAAAACGTCAAATCTGATACGATTTGGCAGTCTACAGCTCAGAGGCAATTGGGGTGATGTGATCACGTACGGCTGTTCGTGTGTGGTTAATTCACTAATTCGTTCAAACATGCAATGATGAGATTGCACTTCGCTCATTTCCGCTCCTTTGACTGCAGAGGAAGGTTGCGAAACTCATCAGCGGATTGTTCTACTGTAGGTCTTTATTGCGTTACGATCACACGACAATAAATCACTTCAAGTTACGGTACATGGCGTTTTTCCGGAAGTGACCATGCAGGGCTCCCACTGCGGGTTTTTTCCACCCAGATCTGCTTTGTTTAGTCTACATGGGTGTCTTGGCTAATTATGAAAAATCGTCTTAAACCTGGCTTTTTGAAGTGATAAATTCATCAGCAACTTCAACGTGTTTAATAATACGAAGATAACTTTATATTACAGTGTTTAAAGAACGCATATCGGATGAACGAGAACGTGTTCAACACTCGGTTTCATTTTATAGTAATCAGTAATCGCTGGTTTCATATCCTCATGTAAGGTCATTGTCGGGGTTATATATAATTTTACTGTCTGTAATGCCAATTGAAGAAACTGGTGAAACAAGTGTTAGGACTGATTGTTTAAATTTCGATGTTTCCCTATGCATACAAATTAAAAAACAAATTTCAATTGGAGGAAGAAGGCATGGGAATATATTTTTGTGGGATTTAAGATCTCGTTACAGTTCAAGATTGTACGATATTTCCTAGCGTAATGACAAACGTACTCCTACAATTAGTGAAAGATATCATCAACGGAGTATGTTACCAGCGTTATCAAAAACGTCTTGAGCAACAAAAACGGTATTGCAAATGTTTAATGTTTGCGTTGCAAAAGAAAATTTGAAAGAGGAACTATAATTAAATAAGTATTCGATTATCGTTTCAAATCAAATAAGCACACTCACATGTGTTTGTTCGCAACATAAATTTTCTCGGTTTTTATTCAGACCCATCGCCAGGATTTCGCAGCAGGGGGGACAAAAAAACACAAGGGGAGCCACATTTTTTAAATACAATGTTGGATGTATGCAGCAACCGGGGGGCCAAATATGAAATGGGAACACATATTTTAAATGGGGGAATGGTACCACTGGCCCCCGACTGGGGGCGACAGCAATTGGCGGCAGGCTTAAGCCTGAAGTATGCTTCTTGCCGGGGCGGTTGAGGTGAACGGTCTTGCCCACGGAGATCCGGCAATTCACTCAGTGGCTGTGGATCGAACACCCAACCTTCCACTTGGGAGGCGGACACTTTACCACTGAACTGATGTGACTGTTTAACACAGACATCTTGGCAGCCTATGGCAGGTAATGCAGCGAAACAATTACTCACTTTACACTGCACTTGTTATCGGATTGACGCTTGAGCGATTCGTCGTCCTTGGCTTACCTTCGTGAACGCACTTGCGAACTCGATATTGGGGCGTTTTTACACTGCAAGGACGGTGAGGCACTCACGGTCGTGCTTGAGTGATTTATGGTATTCCCAACCCAACGCGAACATGATAACAGTGCAGTGTAAAGAGGGTAAGTGACACTGCTGATAGCGGTAAGCCACGTATAGTTATGTACTATTTGAAAAGAAGCGTGTGTAAATGTGTAGCAGTGCTTTCACAAGTTTGAAAAATCCATGGTTAGTGTGAGACTGCGATCAACGTGCCCGAGTGAATAGCTTAAATCAAAGGACTTATGCAGGCTTCTTTTCACGCAGCATAAAAATACGTAGTTTGTTGTTGGAATACGTCTATGCAAACTTGTGGAAACACGTCTTTATCGTTAAGATTTAGTCTGACTTCTTTGTGAGCAGTGAGCACTAAGTGTAAAGTTATGTTTGCTGCCGTGAGTTTTCGTTATTCATCTGCTCAGTTTTTTTAAGCCTGCGTGGTGTTCTAAATTAAGTAAGTTGTCCAATAACCTTGTCAACACCCATTATAGTTTTACTTCTCTTTGCTTGAAACAGTTTTTTGAGAGTGTCTTTTCACCGCTCATGTTGTTCTGGCCGTTGCATTCTTAAATTATGATTTATTTGTAGAAAGTGGTCGAAAAAATGGGTTTTAGGCAGTTGATGAAAAGAAAAGCATTTCTGACAGCCGAAGTGTAGAAAAGATTTCAGAAAAACGATTGAGAATTGAGGTTCAACCAACACAGACTAATGGGGTAAAAAGGGGTAAAGCGTTTTGCGAACGTCCATTTGCATTGCATCGTCACAACCTGCAAAGGATAAGCAAAATTTCGACGTTGTCTCCAGCCTGGAAAAATTTCTGCGGACGTCCATTGGCCTGACCTCGATCTAATTCTTGGGTCATAAAGCGTGGTGCTGTTTGGTTAAATTCTTTTAAGTCACTCAAAAACGACAAATGCCAAAGTTATCAATTTCCCTGACCTATATACTAAACACGGTAATCAAAAACCTCTCCAAATTTGATGTGTGGTGAACAGCCTAAAAAACGAAAAACCAGTAAAGGAGTGTTTTGATATCCAAGCGCGAGGCCCCGGGCATTTCCCGGCTTGCCCGATGGTTAATACGGCCCTGCTGCGTTGACACAATAAACTTTTACGGTTATAGTTCACGCTCCAAAAAAATTACTTTGTGTGTATCCCAACGTTTGATGAATTTCCTTTGTGTAGCAAAGTTCATACATTTTGAAAACTTGTAACAAGCGTCCGTATCATAGACTGCTTCCATTTTTTACCACATCAGTACTTGTTTCTTTCTCGATAGTTTTGTCAAAGCTAAATTGCTGAAATATCTGAAATTTTACGAATCCAGACACAAAAACTGCACTGCGAAAAGAAACATCGTGTGTGTTAACCTTCTTACTTTTGAAACACCAAGCTAAACCTATTGACCAGCGGCGGATACAGCTGGAGGGCAGTTTGATGCAACTGGTCACAGATCACTATGTCGATTCTTTTTCAAAATGCTCCTCTCAAAAATGAATCTCCTAGGACTTTCTTTTTACTGACTGCTTCTTCACACAGCGGTATAAATCTGCCACTGGTACTTACCAACAGAGCAATCACTTGCTCCAGCGCTGAATAACTATGAAAATATAACGTTGTGTGTATTTTGAGTGTTTTCGGTAAAAGTGAAAGTTGATCAAAATAAAACGTCATTTCCTTCTTACCTGCAGAAGCTCAGAAGAATTATGAAGTTGCCAAATAAAGATATGGCGCAGGTTGCCAAGAGCAAAACGGATGTAATAATCAAAGACCATTCTTTAGGAGTTGAAACGCTGTTGTTGAAGGTGTTGTTTTCATCCCATGAAATAGTGGAACAACAGTTCAGCACTGTTTGCGTTGGTTCCATGTTTTACCTTCTACAGCCTACGTGGACACTTATCTGCAAATTTTTTTGCCACAGTGTGGTTTGCCGCCTCGACCCTTGTGTGTAATTTTTTATGAAAGAAAACCTTAGATCTCGGCACCTTATAGTTTCAATGAAATGCTTATAGCTCGACTATCGCTTGAGCTGGGACATTTCTAGCTTGCCTAACTTGAGTCGTACCTGTGGAAATGCAGCAGGAAAATGAACATGTTATTCACCCTTGCTTTTGCATTCAGCTCTCGTCAGCACTCTTATGTTTCACGCGGTAATCATCTCATGGCCGTGTTCGAAAAAGCCAAATGCAGATATTGACTATATATCGATAAAGCTTAGCATCATCAAGCGGACAGAACAATTTTCCTAATGCGCAATTTCCAGAATCATTTTTCTAAAGAGCCATTTCAATCGAGGAAGCTTAGCATTATCAAGTGCATAGAACAATTTTCCTAAAGCGCAATTTCCAGAAACATTTTTCTAAAGAGCCATTTCAATCGAGGAAGCTTAGCATTATCAAGTGCACAGAACAATTTTGCTAAAGCGCAATTTCCAGAAACATTTTTCTATAGCGCCATTGCCACCGATGAAGTCATAGATGTAATGAAGCTTAGCATCATCAAGTGCACAGAACCATTTTCCTAAAGTGCAATTTCCATCGACCAGTGGTTGCTTCTAAATCATATGAGACGAACAAAATCACTCAGACCTATGCAATGATATCCATTTCCATTGCAGAAGTCTAAACTACGCATATAAACAGCAAGTTAAAGTTCAAAGCCCAGGTGAGACTGTCTGCCAACATGATAAAAGTAAGTATTTTTCGCTCCAAAAAAATATTCAGTATCCACATGTGAGACTGTTTTATCAGCGCAACTGCGTCTAATACAGGGGTAGGTCAGTGCAATAATACCGCGTTAGTGCAATAACAACACAACATCACGTCAAAACGAAACTCCAATATAAGCAGATACTTAAGACAAGTCAAGAGAACACTGTCTCGCTCTGTCTCATAGCTTTCTTTCCTCATTCTCCTTCAAGTAAGAAACAGTATGTGTACCTTGTTGTATTTTTCATCATGAAATAAACATAATTTTTTTGTGTCCCGCGCGTAGTATTCCGATATCATGTGGTCCGTGATGGTAAATAGGTTCCCTACCGCTGCAGTCTCAAACGTTGAAAACCTCATGGCAGAGTTGGAAAAGATTTGACCGCATGACATTGCTAATGGCTTTGCGTAGCGTCGCAGACGCCACACTTTTGCGTTCCATCGATTGGTTTGATTAACATCAACGCAAGGCAAAATAAGCATTAGCAAAGACTTTGTCCAGCAACCTTGCCACATGACTCTATCGTCATGACAACGATTTGTCGTGCTTCTCAAACTAAATGGTCATCGTGGCGTGCAGAAAAATTTTACCGCATATTCATTGTACGAACTGAAAAGTAAAGCAGTTTTGTCGAAAAGCGGGTTGCTTGCAACTTTCTGCGAAAGTTTTCATGAAACTGATTTGAAACTTTGGTGTGCAGAAACGGATAAAGATATTTTTGTGTTAAATTCTTACTGGCTATTTTCAACTAAGTTGTGTTTTAAACCAAGTGCGGCTATCAATGCAAATCTTTTTTGAACGGTGTGGCAGCTTAAATTTTGACTCATTTTGACTTGGAACGTTCTATATCAGGGTCATGGGTGTACGCAGAAATTTTTCCAGGTGGAGGCCACTTCGACATTTTGCTTATACTTTTCAGGTTGCCATCGATGCAATATTATGTTCATAATTTATTTTAAATAGATTACTAGACAAGACTTAAATTTTTTTCTTTTCATTTATCAAGACAGTAAGTTAAAATAAAACCTGTCAAAAATATAATTGCCTTCAAATCAAAATAATCAACTATAGTTAAAGCATCGGTGAGTTTTTCACCACATGTGAGTTGGGGATCGGGTGCATTGCAGAAAGTTCGGCGGTATTTCTAGCAGGCATAGCAACACATTTGTTATCAAACCAGGCAGTCATAAATTTTGGAGGTTTGCGAAATAACCAAGGAGCTTTCTTCATTCCTGCGTAGTCGTTCCAGAATCCACACCAAAAACTCTGTGTATTATGCTCTACAGCGGAAGTGACAAACAAATGAACGCGGACTGATTTCAAGTTAACCTCCAGGGTTGTAATGTTTTTTCTGCAGTGGCTTCCAATTAATCGTGTGTTTAAGAGAGGGAAGGTTTGTATTGTGATGTGACATCTAGTGGTCTTATCACAACAAGAAATATTTGTTGTTAGGCTAGTTACTACAGGCTGGATACCATGTGTATGGGTAAGCGATGTTGACAATACCGGCAGAGCCGGATTAAAGGGTAGGGTGGCCCGGGGCAATTTCTAGTGGAGGGCCCCTATGACGTAATTCATGACGTCATCGTTCGTAAAAGTTATGTTTTCGCTGTTTAGCAAGGTTCCCGTTTGTTTTTTCCGGTAGTCGAGAATGTGCTTACTCAAATTTACATACAGTTAGCTGCGAGAAGAGATTTTATTATATGAATTTATGAATACTAGGGTGTATTTTTACTAAGAACAAATATTTCACAGACTAGAGAGTGACTCGGCAAGAAACAACATTCACCCAAACAACAAGCAGAAACCAGAGATTACAAACAAAAACACCCGAAAAGAACATGTCAACATGGCCAGCCAGACTGAGTGTGAAACTTATTTCCAAGCTAATGTCTTGATTTTAATCTTAATTTTCAGGTGCTCTGGTTAACGCCACTGCTTTAACGTTGCTGCTTGCAAGTTTTGCTAGAAAAAGCGATGCAGTAGCGGCGTTTTAGCTAACACTGCCATATCCTTGCGCTTTTTCTTCTTAGAAGCTTTGCGCTTTTCATAGTTCCTGATGGTATTACAGGTTTCGGCATCGCGCTAGCTAGACACTGCAATCTCGTTTTCTGCTCTTTCGTTCTACGAATCGACTGATAAAAACCTTTTCTGACGGACCACGCAATAACATGTGGTGTAAATGGCGTGAATAGCTTCATCTGTTTATGATGTAACACAGCGATTGCAACCATCGGAAGAAAAGTGCGTTTCCACCACACGTTACCCTTTATGACGAAACAAAGGTGCAGTTCGGTTGCGGCGACCTCGAGAGTGCACCAAAAGTTCGGGATCATTGATTCCAGTGTTGCCACCTCTGATATTTAAAAATGACATTAGATGTGATGTTCTCATATAAATTTTCTGATGTCTTGTCGACAATCCTGATGTTGGCTGGGTTGTTTTTTTCCTCTCATTTTAGGACGAAAATAAGTTAGATTTAAGATTTTTAAGTTTCTTTCATCAATCTCTCACCCTAATCAGTGGCGTAACTAGAGGTTTGACCCAGGGGCGAAATCGTAGCTGAAGGGGGCCCACTGGTCACCGTAGGGGCCCACTAACCAAAACTCGAAAAATAAGTTAAGAAAGGCAGTGAATCTCTGGATGTCTGTGCTAGATAAAAAAACGAAAACACCACGAAAAACGCAAAAAATAACAATCTAAAGAATACTAAATATCAAAATGTCAACTGGAGGAGG
>Ga0210059_1016818_pt1 | contig 10515 bp, 4 predicted proteins | sample Ectturendosymbi2_FD_188042 | JGI IMG/M metagenome (GOLD analysis project Ga0210059, IMG submission 188042) | Ecteinascidia turbinata endosymbiont from Florida, USA - Sample 2 (SPAdes) (version 2) | ecosystem: Host-associated > Tunicates > Ascidians > Unclassified | place: Key West, Florida... | reverse complement strand
ATCGTAGAGTGAACTCAGTGCGGGATATCTATTGTTGCTGGTTGCTTTTGAAGTGTGTGCGACCTGGTTGTATTCGCACACCTTCAGTGTGGGATTTATCCTCGAACTTCGGGAAGGATGGACTGTAACGTCATCGATATTAACTCCACGCCAGACGAATCGGTCAAAGAGAGCTCTTACTTCCATGTGCATGGAAGTCACTTATAAATGTCGCTTGCTTGGTCTTTCCCTTCTCCTTGCTTTAGCCGACTTTTCTCACATGTAGCGGTCGCGGTAGCGTGACTGCTACATCACTTTCCTTCCTCGAAATCTTTGGATTGCCCACTCTCTTCTCTTTGAAGTATCTTGCCAATTGATATCAAGAGTACAGCCAGGTCCGATGACGTGCATGTCATGCTTGATTGGGCTTCGGTACATTGAGCCTTTGTCTTCTGTATCTCTTCATCTCTTCTCTTCTTCTCTTTGTTGCTTTTTTCCATGCGACGCACATTATCCATCCCAGCTCCTCAAGGAGCTGTCCCTTATCGGGCGCCATTGAAGCGTGTGCGACCCGGTTGTGTTCGCACACCTTCAGTGGGGGATTCATCCTCGAACCTCGGGAAGGATGGACTGTGACGTCATCGATGTTAACTTCACGCCAGACGAATCGGCCAAAGAGAGCTCTTACCTCCATATGCATGGAAGTCACTTATAAGTGTCGCTTGTTTGATCTTTCCCTTCTCCTTGCTTTGGCCGACTTTGATCACATGTAGCGGTCGCGCTAGCATGACTGCCACACTTTCCTGTCAGTTTGATGCCCCGAATTGCCATCTTTATCTTGTGCTTTCCTCAGTAGTTCAAGTGGATGCAGATACCTGCAACAGTGGTGAGCGAATCTCTGAACTTTGCAGCTTTTCTGCACAATGCTAACTCACCCAAAGGAGCGGCGATTTCACCTGACTCTTTGCAGCACTGATGCATGAAACAAGTGCTGAAAAGGCACATTTGCAGAAAAACATAACAAATCTCTCAAAATCTTTATAACATTAACAAATAGAAACCAAACAGAATATTTCAATTTGACAAATTGTTTCTAGCTATAGCTGGAATGGAATCTGCTTCGCAAGCTCATTTGAAATGTATATGTCTATGTAATATGCATATTAACACAGGTGAAACGTAGTAGGTAGCCTACGCTACATTACAGAATGCTGGCAATAGATAGCAAAACCACATGTATTACCAAAAGGTCGTTGGCGGGTAGATGAGTAGGCCTAGACACTTGATCAGAACCGTCGCTAGAAAGTTTTCAGTGGGAGGGCGTTTTTAATTTGTGGGGGCTTAGAGTTTTGTGAGCGTGATTTTAAACGTCCAAATGGTGTTAGACTTTGCATACACTGTAACACATAAGAGATGCAAAAACAGAATTTTGAACATAGAAAAACTCAATAAAGCTGCATCAACAAAGCCCATATTTCAAAAAAACTCCACAAAACTTTCCAAGAAAATTTGAAAACAATAACGAGTTTGATATTTTCAAAGAAATTAAAAAATTGATCTCCTCCTCTGCTCCAGCTTCGCCAACAAACACAGAAAAACAAATGAAGTCCGCTTCCGTGAACTCCAAACTCCGCTTTTTGTCCACCTTTGGTGCTGTAGAGTGTAGACCGTGTGTAGTTGAATAGTTCGCAAAGAATTTTCTGGTTGATCCATCGATAGTCCGTAGCAGTGTTGCCACTGCTGTTTTTTTTTCACTACATCTGGGTTTTCTGTGGTTCTGATCGAAAATCTGGGGCGGTTTGACTCTGGTAGAATTTTAGAAATGTATGTTGTATTACTGTATTTTCCATTCAAGAATACAGTTGAGTAATTTCACACTCACAGGCATAATATTCATATTGTATGATGTGCAGAGTTATCAGTAGCCAGTACAGATGAGTAGTAGGGCTACACTAAATTGTTTGAAATATAACGGTTTACAGATTAAGCACCAACTACTCTAGGCATAGGTCAGCTCTCTAATCTATCGCTGACATGTCAAGGGCTGCTTGTGCATGATTTTGGAATGCTTTTTCTTTTTGCTTTTGAGGATGCTGTGGTTGAGAATCTCTTCATTGTTTTATGGGCGCATTGATCGTGATATGAATGTAAAATTTTGAATTGTAGTCAAATATTGCAATGAATGCAATGGTTAGGGTGAAAAGAAAAAGCTGTAGGACCTTGAATGTATCATGTACTGTTCATGTTTCAATTTGTGCATTTAAGTGAAAGCAAGAGAAAACATTAAACGTTTTTTTTTAAAATATCTATCAAGCTTTTTTATGTTACTTTGATACATTTGCTTTGCTGCTAGCCTACTTGTAAATTGTGATTGTCAGTATGTTTAAAAATAGACTTGAACTTGTTAAAAATATGATGCAAATAATGCATATTACCTTAAATTTTATGTGTAATTATTGGTAGCGTGTTTTTCAAGTTTGGTTTTGACATTTTTTAAACATTTTGTATGTCTGGGTTTTTTTCAAGATAAATTCTGAGGTTTTTCTTCATAACAGAGTGGCAACACTGGTCCGTAGTAACTAGCTGTAGGGTACTGTTGGGTTGTTCTCATTTATTTTTTTAGAAAGGTGTTTGCGTCAGATTTATTGTCCGTAACAGAGGAGTTAGTCAAAGAACCCAAAAACGCTCATTCATACCACACGCTGTCACTAAGTGTTGGTTGTTGTACGTAGGCATTAATTAGGCTATAAAGAAAGATGCACTGTAAAACAAACCAACCATTGCTGTAGTGTTGGCTGTTGTATTAATTCCTAAGACGAAATTCTTTAACGCTAAGTTTTGAGCAAATGCGCTAATCTCATGTAGTCTACATGCATGATGGGTGGACATATGCCATGGCAATATTGGGACAAAGAACTTTAAGAACACCATCACCAGTTCAGAAAGTACTGTTGCACAGGTTTGCACAATGACAATAACTCAGAAATCTCGAAGGATGAAATTATCAACATAAATTTGCCGAAGGCCGCAAAAGTCTATTTCATTTCAATGTAAAGATTTCGTTGTAGTATGGAAGAAATTTTGGAACGACAATTAATATTGAAGTTGATATTTTGCAACATTTTCTACAATAGAGAAAGCTCTCGTGGGCTACAAGAAAAGCTTCTGTGGGCCGCATGCACTGTACCCCGCAGGTAGTATGTTGTGTATGCTTGCTATAGCATAAAAGACATGCTCGATGCTTGCATAGTTGTTACAATGCACTGACAATGAAAATGTTCATGGAAGCTGTTGTTGGTATGGGTATTTAGGAAGTTACGTGCAATGAAAATGTCACCTTAACATAACGGATCTTCACTACTTCACCTACCAGAAAGGTGATTTGCAATGTGAGTCAAAGTATCAGAAGTCCATGCAGCAACCAATACAATGCAATCTGTTTTGAACTTCTTGTGCCATTTCTAAATCTACACCATATTTCGTATTTGTTATGGAATTTTATTATAAATGCATGTAATACATTTTCATTGCTGAAACATATTTAACTCACAAAGCACTTTGGCAGTATCTAAGTGACCACAATTGGTTTTTGCCTTGGAAAGACTTAAGAAAATGTATCAAACAAAATTGTTGACCTCTGTGAAATATGTGACCACCTCTTGTATGTTAGTTGCTTCTCAGAATAAAAGATTAAAAGGCGGCTAATTAATTTTTTGTAGCCCTAAGCCCTAACCATGAACTCTAATCCTCAACAGTAAACCTTAAGCACTAACACTAAGCCTAAAAACCTTAAATCTAAGAAGTGTTAGAAAGTCAATCAAAGGCTCAAAAGCATCTGCTTTTCAAAAGTTTGCAGTAGACCTTTTAAAGGTTTCAACATATAATTTTCGTGTGAGAACATCAAAAGTGTCTTGTGCACTATAAAAAACAACAATGCATTATACAACCAAGGTGTGACTCGAACCGACAACCCCTTGCACAGTGGCACTAGTATTAGTCGCTTACCGCTCGACTATGTTGATCGTGGTGTGAATTAGAGATCGACCAATATGGATTTTTTGGGGCCAATATTGATATATCGGCCATTCATGGACCGATATCAATATTTCCAAAATTTTTGAATCTTGTTTTCTACTTCATTATCAAAAATATAATGTATTCTATATCTTATCTTTTTACCAAAGCTTTAAAAATCAGGATTTATGAGCTAAGATATTTCAAATTACAGCTATTTCAGTAATTTGCTATGATTTTTAATTAATCTGATTAATGATGATGCTTTTGTTTCCGCTGTGACGGCTGACGCATGGTTCACCTTCTCTGCCTGTTTATGAAAACGCACCTGCTAACGTTGCTGCAAGATAACTGTCTTCATTGACTTTGCTTTCTTGAGCAAGTTGTCTGCATACATGAGGAACATAACAGCATTTTGTCAACACCTGCTTAGGCTGATAAAATTAACCAGTTTGGCCGATGCTCATATATCAGTAAAACCCAAATATATGCCCGATATATTGGTCTCTTTAATGTGAATGTCTCCAATTCAGTTTTATAGGTCACAAAACCGGATGCGAGATATGTATTTTTAATCTTTCCAAGATTAACATTACCAACTAGTGGGCTGCAAGCCTGCAACCCATTGGTGGTCTGTGAAGTTCATTCATGAAGGCTGCAAAACATTTTAAAATGTTACATTATTCTGGTATTTAACACTTTGATGTCCGGTAGATTTTGAGGATTTTCGTGCCAAAACAACCGGATCACACCTGGCTTTGCATGAGTGTAACTCTGGCGCCGAAATCGGTAGAGATATGTTTAAAGGCTCAAAAGACGCGGCAAGTCTTCTAGTCTGCACTCGAGAAAAAATTTTTGGTTGGGGGTTGCGGATTTTTTACGAGTGACATCATACGTGGAGGACTTCTAGACCACCTTGGCCCACTTCACCTGGCCCTGGGCTCAAACCGCTAGATGGTAGTATTTTGCTGAAGTTTTTATTGAAAACTAGGTTACAATCTGAGTCTTTTGATACTTTGGATGACCTGCTGGGGTTTCGGGTTCAAAAGTTAAGATCTACAGTAATAAAAATATTTGATTACTTTGTTTATTTTAGATCATAACTTTTGAACCAGAAACGCTAGAAAGTCAATCAAAGGCTTAATAGACCCGCACCTGGGCCTACTTTACAATGAAAACTTCAGCGAAATACTTTGGCCAAGCAGTTGGGCCCTAGACCAGGTAACATGAGCCAAAACGGCCCAAAAACTACTTCACTTATGATGCAACTCACTAAAAATCTGCAACCCTAACCAAAAAAATTTTTTTCTAGTGCAGACTAGAAGACTTGCTGAACGATATATTTGTAGACCGGCTCTCAAAGTGTTAACCATAATGTTGCTTTTTCCATATTTCGATTTCATTTTTGTTGTTTTACCACACAGCTCATAATGGGCTGTACAAAAAATTTTCCAAACAAGTGGGTAGCAAACTGAAAAATGTTGGGAAGCACTGAATAAGTCCACTCCATGCAGTCTTTGATGATACAGTTCAGTCTTGCACAACAATTATTTTTATAGTTTTAGCAGTATACGGTAAGTTTTTGAAGAACATAATTCAGCATATGACTTATCCAAACAATATTGAAAGTTTATTTGCTGCGGTCGTTTAAAGAGCTTTTGTCAATGTTTTAACTGGTGAATATGAACTTAAAGAGTGTAAAGTTTATGGTTCTGATATTATTTTTGTGCTTCTATATACTTTGTTAAGTCCTTGTTCTTAACCCTAGAGCAGCTATTCATAATTGCCAAGATGTACCAAGTGTGTCATTATACTGTACTCATTTCGATCTCTTATATCCCAAATAACAGTATTTTAGCCTGGTAGTAAAACGGTTGTTGAAGTGTAAACCACATTTTATTAAGTATTGCCATACCATAAAAGCTACAACAAAAGAAAAAATTATTGCGTGAAAAAAAGTATATACATGCGGCATGCCATTGTTGTAACTGATTTTTAGTAAATTTCTAATGAATGTCTTTTAGTATCTCATGTAATTTGTTGTTAAACAAACTTAAATTCTTGTCAAGGTGCATAAAATAATGCTTGATCTGGAGTCCTAGTATGATGTATTACATAATACCAGACTCAGTATGCAGGTCATTTATTCAATCTACAGCTAACACCATGTTGTTGGCCTTCGTGGTCTCATCATTAAAGCAAGAGTTTAAAAACTGTGATCAGGCAAAAACTGATTAGTATTCTTTTATCAAACTTAAATCTATTTGAAAGTGCACCTTTAAGGCCAGCACATGTATTATTAATCATGTTTATAACTAATGTTGTTTTTAGAAAAAAACTGCTTCTGTCTAATAATGAGTAGTGGCGGAGGTGGTATTCGAAGACTAGAAGAAAAGCTAAAGTCATGCATCGCAAGTGACAGCTTTTATGAGACACATCAATTGTACACAACACTCTATCATCGATATAATGCCAGACAAAAGTTGGCAGAAGCAAGGAAATTAGTCACATCTGGGGCAAAGCTTTTGTTTGAAAAAAAACAACCTGAAAGTGCTGCCCACCTATCATTGCTCTATGTTGAATCTCTGGAAAAAAATCAACCCAAGGTTACTGAAGATGATATTGAGATCATTAAGGAACTGCATAACCTTATGCCATCCACTCTAGCTGAGTTGGAAACATTTACGTTGAGAGTTTCAAGGTGGTCAGCTAACTGTGCAGCTTCACCAAAAACTGGAGATAGGCGAATAAGGCAATGCTTTGCAGTTAGTTACTGGAAAAAGAAAATGTATGGTGAAGCAAGACAGGAATTCTTATATTCAAATGATGGGATTCAGTTTGGTAACATGTTGCAAGAGTTTGCTTGCCTTCATGGTTTTCCTAACGAGATTGATCTCTTCATCGCTCAAGCTGTGTTGCAGCTCCTTTGCATACGGTGTGAGAATGCTGCTCATGACTGTTTTATATCTTACACAAAATTTCATCCTGGATTGAGCCACGGACCTCCTTTTGAACAACCTTTGATTAATTTTGTTTCTTTTCTTCTGCTTGCTGTGAAGGAAGGGAAACTTGTGGTGTTTGAGATACTTTGTGACAAATATCAGTTTGTCTTACAGAGAGATGTTATGTATTTTGATTATTTAGAAAAGATTGGGTATGCTTATTTTGGTGTGGAAAAACCATTCACTCAAGACAAACCTGATTTGTTTGAAAATTTGATGCATAGCTTGTTTGAAGACAATGGTAATGATGATGTTTCAGAAATACAAAATCAAAGCATGACTGTTGAAGATCTTGACTAAAAAAATGTATTGCAAAGTTCATATGGGTGGGAAGCTAATGTGAACACATTTACATGCGAGCTTTTAACAGACCATGCTTGTTCTACCAAGTTTTCTAAAGCACTAAAAACTAATTTTCAAGAACTTTTGAAAACATTGAATTGTGAAAGCTTCTAGTTTTTGATTGGACTTCTACGTGTGTAGCATGTTTTTCATGAAATTGCCATTGTATTAGCATACATGCAAGAAGTTTCAGCAAAGTATGGATTAAGAGAAGAACTAAAGGTTGTGATTAAGCTGTAGTGCAATGACCATTCCTAGTATCGTCAATGCCACGGGGTACAGGTTGGAATGAGTTCTAGTGAGATGTAAAATCAAACTGTGTTGGCCATAACTGTGGGATCTCACCTTGCTCTTCTTGTTAATGGTCAGTTCATCGGAATGCAATGCATGTACTTCTATAGGTTTGCTTCTATACAACATGGACTAGAAGTTAGATAAACGATACCTTTAGGTTTTCAGTGATGAAAGATTGTTTTGCAGAAGGTTGAAGTGCTGACAACATTTTAAGAGTTCTAGAGGGATTTTTTGACTTATGAAACTATGTAAACCTTGTTGGAAGTCCTGCAAGGCCTTCATGACTGTCCCTTTGTTTAAATCTCAACCTTTGCAATTTTTAGATTGCATATCACAACTTCACTTTTTGTGTGTTGCAAGTGTACAGCTAACAATGTCATCTTTGATTGTTTTCCCAACTTGGTAAAATTTTGTCTTGTTTCACTTTTGTGATTGTAATTGTGAGGGCTTTGCTGAAAATGTTGAAGTGATCTGCTGTATGAGTGGATGTACATTGACGGTGAAATTTTAAATCCTTTGGTATACATCATAGACAGTAAACAAAAGTTCATGTGGCATACATTTTAAACGAACCTGTTGGTTACTGGTGAATGTGGTGTGCAACATAAAAACACTGACATGTTTTCTTAATCCTGTGGAAACTGTGTTAAGCTTTTCTTTGTTTACAGTCTATAAACTAATGTGTGTGAAAATCTATGGTATGGTGATTGGAACAATAATGATTTATAATACTGTATCTGTTTTCAGTGTTTTAATTTTGTCTATGCAATTATGCAAACAGGAATGCTTGCAGATGGCTTGTTGATTGTGTTCATTTCAATTCTTACAGCACTTTTAGCTGAGGGTAAGTTCACCAGTAAGAAGTAAGATTCTATTTGAATAAGAGCTGATGATGCCTACTTTGTAGGTGAAATATGTACTCTGTAAAATCTTAGTGTCTGATTGTGTGCTGAGAAAGGATTTTTTCCATAAGACAGTGTAAGAAGTAAGAGTTCTGTTATTGAAAGCACTAGTTATGCTTTGGAGCAAGTGCATATACAAGACTCAAAGATTTGCAATATAGGCTGGTTGCAGTGGCATGGGTACATAAGACAAAGCAATTGCCATATGTCTGATATGTAAAACTTGTCTGTTTTGGAAATGATGAAAGATGCTGTGGGTTTCTAAAATGTCTAGTATATAGAGATTACTTGAATGAAACAGTCTCTCAAATTTTTCCAACAGTCTCTCAAAATACAGAACTTCTCTGTATTACCACCAGTCACCACCATAATACACTAAAACCTTACTTTACAACCACCTACCCACAGTTCTTATATATATATATATAGTTCTTTTTTCACTGTTGTCAGAAATGTCTCATGAGGTATTTCATTTTGAAAGTTTTGCAGACAAGCAAGACTAAGGTTATTAACAGTGCATCAAACACCTTGCAATTCCCATTATCAATATATTTTATGCAAATGGTAGAATATTTGTCTTGTACTGGAGCAAAACCTCAGGGAATTCTGTTCACTTCCCAATAGTAAAGCTTCAGTCATCTGTTTTGATGCTTTGCAAGCCAAAACGTCCTAATAGACAGCTTTTGATAGCCACGAGTTTGTTTGTGAAGTGTTTGTCCAATGTTGTAGTGTGCTCATGCATTAGGAATTTTAAAATCAATCTTGGGATGTATTCAATGGGAAGTGGTGTAAATGACTTGTGCTTTGCAAAGGTTTATTGCAACATTTAAAATGACCCCAAATCTGATTTATTGTTAAGTGGTACAATGGAGTAGAGCACTTGGCCATAGTTGCAGTGCATGATTACAATGTGCAAATTTGTTAGCTAAGTCTTCTATGAAAAATCATCACTATTTAGAAACTTAATATCCTGTGGTATATGAGGGAAATCAAAAATCCAGTAGGAATTCAAAGGTGTCTTGTGCATCAAAACAAAAAAATCTGCATAAGGGATATTCATATCTACAGAATTTTATGAAAAATATCCATGAATGTTCAGACATAAAAGTGAAGCAAATGCAATAATACAACACCTGTTTTCAGCTTAAGGTTGGATTGTCCGTGAATTGCTACCTGAAAAGTGACTTAAGAATTTTGTATCAAAGTTTCTTTGATGCTTTTAGGACGCTTGTGTAACAATAAATAGAGCTACTGTTTTAACCAATACCAGCTTGAAATATAACTAAATATGCATACCAGATCAAGAGTTACAGAAAAGTTTTGGTGAAGCATGTTTGTTGGCAAGCCTGCACCTGGACACAAAGTTTCTGAATTTTTATTTTTGTCATCGTCTCACCAAGCAATGCATAACCAGGCCCATAAATAGGGGGCCTTTCCCCCTGGAAAAATGTGTTGGATATAGTTTGAAAAATTTGGGCCCCTCTAAGAAAACTCTTTGTCCCCTGGTGTCCCAAGCTGGTTATGGGCCTGCACCTTACCCATTGTTTTATGGTGATGCATTTTTGTTTTCTTTTATTAACCCCTGAGCTTGCCATTAGCCAGAGCCAAACGCGTAAATAAAAGTAAATAAAACTATTCAGCATGAAAACCTATTGGCTCCAGAGCGTGTGTCACTGAAACTGGGTTCGAATCCCAGTCAGGCCATACTTAAGGCTTGTACAACGATGCTTGTGGCACCTATCCAGTCTTGTTCTCGATAGTAATAGATGGGTGCAAGGGACAGCTTCATGCGTGGTGCTGCCATTGGCTGGGTACCAATGCAGCAGCATTCACTGCAAAGGAAGCTGTGTGGGCCCGATGACCATTGGTGACACTCTGAAGGGCGTGCAAAGCAAGTACAGTATTTTTGATATTCGAATGGCTAAGATTTTCTGTTCTGACGTGTTTTTTTAGGTCTTACATGGCTTCTTGTTTACCGGACA
>Ga0210059_1016817_pt1 | contig 10516 bp, 8 predicted proteins | sample Ectturendosymbi2_FD_188042 | JGI IMG/M metagenome (GOLD analysis project Ga0210059, IMG submission 188042) | Ecteinascidia turbinata endosymbiont from Florida, USA - Sample 2 (SPAdes) (version 2) | ecosystem: Host-associated > Tunicates > Ascidians > Unclassified | place: Key West, Florida... | reverse complement strand
TAATATGTTTATATAAAAACTCCAATATGTTTATGTAAAAACCCCTATAAATTTCTTGGTTTGTGCTTGACTAAAACCTTTTCTTGTGTGCATAAAGGTCATCTTGTGAACACTTGATCTGTAATCTTTTTGCCAGATATGTTGGTGACTTTTAATATATTTGTGACCAAAGGCACCACTCATATGTTTACCCCACTTTGCAGAAAAATGTTTAAAATTGTTGAATTTGACTCACCATAATCTATTTTCTGCACATTATTTCAAAACCAGGATAGCTTTGTGGTGTTTTTCTGAAGTCATTTTAACAATGGCTTCTGATGAATTTAAAACCAATCTTGTTGAGAGAGTAAAACAATCAGAATGGTACAAGTTCAAGCCTAGATTGAATTACAAGGAATCACCACTTTGTTCCATACCTCCAACAATTGATCCGAAAAACTGGACGGAAATTACACCCAAAGAATTGGATCTGCATCAACGAAGACAAGAAGTGCGTGGTCGACTACGAAGAGAGTTTTGGGCCAAGCGGTATCATCCTCAGCATTGGCATCACTTCAATTCAGTTATAAGTGACCCAGCATATACTCATTATGCTCGGGCCACATCTGTGTGGCACATTAAAGAAACAATGCAAATGTCACGCCAAACTGCCATGACAGTAATTGGTGTTATTGCTATTCCCACATTGTATTTCCTGGCATGCTTTAAATCTGATTATTATCAGAAAAAGTGGGAATCAATTGTAAAGTCTTAAATCATTTATTGTGTACCATTATTTGATGGGTGATGAGTTTTGCATTAATCTGATGTGTGTTTTTGTTCATGATGTTCATGACACAGTTTGGAAAGTAAAACTTGCGAAATACATTTTTGTGTGAATAAAGCGTGAATTTATTCTGAAGGTGTTACGAAGATAGATGTTTTAGATTTCAAAATATCTTTGGTAAATTCTCATGTCAACTTTCCTTACTTCTGTTGATACAAGACATCCATCCAATAATACAGAAGCAGTTGCTGACTCAAGTAGTAAGAGCTGGAGAATCATTGATTCCAAGAGGTTAATGCTGTCATTTAAAGTTTGCCTTTCTTAAAAATTATGTTTCTAATGTGAAAAATCATTTTCTAATTGTGAAAACAAGCTTTTAAGCCCTAACAAAGCTTGATAAAGTCATGCATTTCTGTTTGAGAAAAAAATAAAGCAGCACTCCAGTTAAATTTGAAACTGATGTACAAGATATGTAAACCCACGACTTGTAGTTGAGTTGTTCTTTGTATTTGACTTATATTTTTTCCCAATGGTTCATTCGAACCAATGCTTCATTGTTAAACAGATGTGTTTGGAAACCTTCACAAGTTTGTTGTGGGAAAGGGTGTATCCTAGCAGGCAGAGGTTTTTGTTTATTGCACACCATATAGACTTTGTGTAGATATGCCACTGCTTTCATGTTATCAGTGGTGAGATGCACACCAGCTTCTATTGATTAAGTTCATTTACTTTGTTCTTTCAGTAAACTTTCAATTGTCGGATGTCGCCGAGTGTATTGTGCAGCTGGGAAGGATTACGACATTGCATTGTACCACATTCATGGAACATTTTATGCCGTAAATGCCAAGTGTCCTCATATGGGTAAATACCACGTTTCAAGCAAAAGTTTACCTTGATTTTGTGTTAAAATTGCAGAGGATCTCACGTATTTTTCTAAACTTTTTTAATGTGAGACTATGATGGTACAGTAATTGTTTATTACATACTTGAATATTCCCTGTCTCGTGAACTTTTCTGTTTCAACCTTCTGAAAAATCATTCGAACCAATCATGTTTAGAAAAGCTTGTTCTTTTCATGTTTCCATCTTCGTAAGCCTTGGAAAATATAAATTTATAATTTGAACAGGGTCTTTTACTTACGTTGACTGTCATCTTTATGCGCCATTTTTAGCAATGCAGCGAATGTTGCGACGACGTTTTAGTAAAACGTTTCTGCGCATCATCAGCTCGTTGGTGTTTAGTTTGTACGTTCTTCCAGTTCAAGTCGTGTAGGAGTTACTTCGGCCAGCATTGTAGACATCCGGACAGACTTTGCCAAGTAGGAACACCAACTGCAAACCTTACGTCTTTGTGACATGTAGTGACATCACAATGACATAGGTGTAGGTGCAGGCAAATTTTTGGGGATGCGAAGAATTTTGCCCGAATTTTCCCCAAATATGCCCGAGAAAACTGCAAAGAAAATGACCTGCAAAAAAAACACTGCATTTCATAGGGCGCATTTTTTCAAAACAAGCCACTACAAACGCCATTTTTGCCCAAATTTCCCCTAACTTGCCCGACAATAACTAGATTAAAGCTTGACCTCCAAACAAAAAATAAAAAAAAACGTCTCCACTTACATTTTGGGAGCCATTTTTGTGAAATCAAAGCACACACCGCAGTTTCGCCCACATTTCCACAGATTTCGCCCGGATTTTTACCAAATCAAAAGTTTCGGCGGTGCGCTTGCACCCCCGCCTCCTACACCAGTGCCCAATAATTACAATTGCATGGCAAAGCACTTCGACGGGAACGACTGAAAGAGCACGAAATATGGAAGAAATGTCACATCACTTTCAGCTTCGCTTCGAATGGCCGCTCCGGCAATGTGTAGTTGTCATGAATGAAATAGCGTTCGTAGTTCTTGCGTAGCGTTCGCTTCGCATCATTGTGTTTGAACCAACCGGACATCCAGTATGTTTGGAAATTGCAAGGCATTTTCATTCGGAAATAACTTTGAGCCTGTGACATTACACTGCGTTTGTGCGGGTTTGTGAAGCGCTTGCAACCGCATACTACTGTATTAATAGGTGGACCACTAGATGTAGTCGTAGATTTGGAGGATCTGCTTGAAATGCCCCTGCCTCGTGCTGTGTGTCCATGGCATCTTTATGGTTACAGTTTGATTGATGGAACTTCTCCACAAGGTCTTAAGGTAATGTCGGATACTCGTTGTTAGTAAAACGTTTTAAACTTTCGTTCGTTGTCAATAATCCTGCATTTCCACAGTGAAATGGAAATGTGCGATAAAAGCATTTTTTCCTGATAAAATTATATTTTTTCAGGAAATTAGCTTTTTTAATGTGTTCTTTTTCCGTACGTTTACCACGCACTGCTTGTGAAGAACAAGTCACTTGAATATCATAGTTTTAATGAAACATCCAGAAACTGGTGGAAAAAGTAAAGCTAATAGAGGTTGCTTGTAAATGTAAACTGAAGAGCGCCGCTACGATTCTCTGGTGCACAACAAATTACACCAGGGGTGTCAAACATACGGGCCGCAGGCCAAAAACGGCCCGTTGCGAGGTTGAATCCGGCCCGCGGGATGATTTTGTAAAGTAAAAACGTCTTTGTTTGCTTGAGAAGTTTATCCAGTTATACTTCGAGAACTGGTGACTAGATTTCAATCACTTGAAAACTTAATGGAATTGTTTATATTTTATTGTTTTTCTCACGTAAAAATTTCCCGTTTTCTGCATATTTCCTTTTGCATGTTCACACCGGTTTGAACTTTCAAACAGGTATGAACATACAAAAGTTCAACTAAACACTAGAAATCCGGGAAAACAATATACCTTGAGCCAGGCCCGTAACAAGGGGGGGCTTCGCCCCCCCTGGTAAAATGTGTTGAGTATAGTTGAAAATTATTGGACATAAGTTAAAAAATTTGGGCCCCTCTCAGAAAAATCTTTGCCACCCCTAATGTCCCAAGTTGGTTACGGGCCTGCCTTGAGCTCCAGCGATGTCGATTTCCAAATCTTCGAAGTTCTAGGTACAACTGTAACTAAAATTTGCTACGTAAAGCTTCTATTCCAATAACTGACCGAAAAATAAACTCCACAGAAGTCTATTCGACCAGGTATAATTTAAGAATTGGTAAAAAGCAGTCACTGCAGAAAATAGCGCATTGAGTTTTAAAAAATGTCGAAATCAACATCGCCGGAGTTCTAGTGTTAAAAAACACACAGAAATGTTAACTAAAACCACCCACTCAGCAACTTCCTGTTTCAAATATGTATGGAGTGAAAACGCGGAGGACATCTTTGCAGTTTTTCGTGAAAATGCGGTAAGAGCGAAGGAAATTGCATTATGGCGTTATGAGGACGTATTGTTAGATGTAGAACTATTCCATGCTCGGACTTGGGCTTTTGCCTTTCCTTAAATTGCTCAGTTTAGCTTTTATTCTCAATTCCATGGCAGCCTCGTTACCCAAAATGTCTTTATCGGAAAAGATAAAAGTTGACAAAGAATATGCAGAATTTTCCAAGACATTTGGTCCGTTTCCTGCTTTTTTACGGAGGTGAATGGGATACCTGTATGTTTGGTGTGTTCACAGCAGGTTCCAGTGGTGAAATAACATCGGGTGTTTCGTAAAGGTTGCTCCTTAAATGTTCTAATAATCATTGTCAGATAAGTTTGAACGTTTTGCATTAAAGTTATGAAAACAGTTGTTGTCATTACTTATAACCAGGGTGCTTTACATTGGTCCGGCCCGCTTGAGATAAAATTTGTCTGAAGTGGCCCCTGAACTGAAAGGAGTTTGACACCCTTGAATTCACATAACCGTTATTTATTATTGAACAGAAGCCATCTTTAATTTATTGTTTTTGGTTCAAAACTTGTTCGGTGTTTTTGGTTCAAAACTCGTTCGATGTTTGTGCTGCTGTCCTTTTCATTGCGATTACGAATTTCTTTTTCACCAGCTTCAGTTCGGCAACTGATATGTGAAAAGTGCTTATGCAGCATCAACTCGTGTTCAGCGGTTTGCTAACAAACAATGTTGTTGCATTGCAGGTGCAGACACATTTGGTGAAAATAGAGGAAGGCTATGTTTACATTCTTCATGAGCACGAGCTGTCGCTGTGTCCCTATGAAACTGACATAGATTGATGGTGCGCTGGTGCGCTTCCTTGCTTCGCTATAAAGTTTTATTGTAAGCAGTTTGTCTTCACTTGCCAACTTTACACTGCACGGTTATCTGATTGACGCGTGAGCGATTCGTCGCCCTTGGCTTACCTTCGTGAACGCACTTGCGAGTTCGGTATTGGAGCGTTTTTACTCTGCAAGGACTCAGAGATTTGCTTCGTGCGCTTGGCCTATCGTGTTGCGAAAGCTGGGGAATAGGTGAAAATGAAAAGGTGGAAGCTGATTCCACTACACAAAGGTGCTTTTTGTAGGTGTTGTTGGAATCCCCGAGATGTGATTTTGTTTAGTGTTGTCCCAGCAGAGAAAATCGTGGAGAACTGCTGGTCGATGAGGTCATGAAAACCACGTCGCATCGTAATTACACTCTACAAGTGACTTTCATAGAATTTGAACAGCTTCTACAGGGAAGGAAATGGGAGTTAGTTTTTACATTGCAAAGCGAATTTGTGTTGATTTCAGTCACGGTCATTAACCAATAACCAGTCTGTTCTCTGCAGTACAATACAACAGAGTGTCAAATATGAGGATTCACAGCACTTTGTGAGTAGTGATCTATGAGCAGTAGATAGGCTGCTGCAATTCACCAAACTGCAACTGTAACCTATTCCACAAACTTTTATGCCGCATTTTATGCTACTCCATGTGTTCCATTATGAACTGAGGATATCATAGCCACATAACTGGGATACAAAGTTCAATGTGTAGCCTATACTGAAGTCATCCACTTCCAATATTAGGCTACATATTTTGTGCAGAGGTCGAATCACTCTACTATACCAAGGTGTAATGAAAACCTATTAATCAGTATTGGGGTAATAGTCCTTCAGCCCAATATCTGATGTCTTGTAACCTACCGAATAATCTTCCAGTTTGCTCAACCGAAGCGATTCAATTTTGCTGATTGTTTCCCTAACTAGGTGTAGTTAGCCTACAGGCAAAACTATTAAATAAATTAATTCGTCATTTTTGCTACAGATTAGCTTGAATAGGCTAATCTGTTCCACGGTAGTGGTTTTGGCATCAAACAAGTACAGAAAAGGTTGCACAAGACTTAATACAAACCACCCAACCTCTTTTCCGCTCGAATCCCATGTCATCGGATTCCCAACCTACCTCTCCTAGTTGGATTCGCTGAATCGGGTATGATGGAAAAATGCGCACTCAAGCAGCTCGATGAGACACTCACGGTCGTGCTTGAGCGATTTATGGGATTCCCAATCCAACGCGAATCCGATAACAGTGCAGTGTAAAGAGGGTAAATGAAAGCTTCATCTTGATTGCGATCGGGTTTTTCTTGTGCAGCAGCTCGCTGGAAATTTTAGTAGCCAAGTTGCTACCGCCTTGTAGAGGTAAATCGAATTTGGGAATCGACCTGTTAACAGTGGCGCAACTGACGGGGGGAAAGGGGGCGAGACGCCTCCCTGGCAAGCTAAATGGGACCCTTTTATTTGACATTATGATATTTAGTATTCTTTAATTTGTTTTTTTGCGTTTTTCGAGGTTTTTTCGTTTTGTATCTAGTATGGACATCCAAAGATTCACTATCATTTCTTAACCTTTTTCTGAGTTTTGACTAGTGGGCCCCCTTCAGCTAAGCTTTGCCCCCCTGGCTCAAGCTTCCAGTTACGCCACTGCCCGTTAACCTTATCTATCTATTGCTGTGGTGAGTGCATTCAAGCTAACTTTGACGAACGCCCTAGCTCACCCACCTGAAGGAACGCGCCACCACCCATGGTGGCTAGATGGTTGACAAAGAGTATGGCAAGTGCTAGTCCAGTTTGACAATGGCAGTGTTATTGGGAATATTTGTTAAAGTTTTTTGCAATTCATATTTTTTCCGTTTTTGACAATTGAACTGAAGTTCCACTGTGAAACGCAGCACCAGCAAAATGGTTCTCGAGAGTTGAGACCAGGTCTCGGAAGGTTGAAACGTCACTGTTGACAACTCAGTGACTGTACTCCTTGCCTGGGCTTGCTTCGGTATTTTCAGTCTCATCTGGCAAAGCTTCTGCCGCACTCAGCTTAGTTTTATGCTCGAAGAAGTATTGGACGGACGTTCGTGTTTTAGTTACGGTAACAATTTGAAAACGTTTCCTACGGGCTAATCAGGCGCTGTCATCCGTTTGTACACCCCGACCCTTGCGACTATCCCATCAGTCAAACCAGTTTCATCAATGCCGCCTGCCTTGCGATAATCAAAGCGTGCACGGGCAAATTGTTTTCACAGGTCAAGTCGCGCGCGTGCGACTCCCCCGACGTGACTCTGCTTGTTACGGCAAGATTGTACTTTGGTCGTGCTTCACTGACCACGTCACGTGAATCTGCTCTTTCCGAACCACTCCGAACATGTTCCTGGCGCACTGTGATGAAGCTGTGCAATAACTTCGGGCCATGGGTTCCCCGCAGCACTGCAAAGTGTTACCGTCAAAACGCACGCTCCCTGTTGTGAGCTCTCATCTGTCGCGTGCAGTTTATTTTATTTTTTTAATCTGCTGTTCCCAAACTGCCACTACAATTTTGCTTTGAAAGTGCTGGTGGATATGTTCACCGACGCGTGACGCAATGTCAGTGACGTATTTAAAGTAAGATATGCCCGATTGGCCTTTTGTGGCGCAGCCAAGCGTGTCCCCACCTTCGCCAGGCAGGTCTCTTAGGGGGTTGGGCTCGAAACGGAGAGGTAGGTTCGGGAATCAAATTACAGGTTGTGAAGGCTTATTAACGTTGATACCAGGTGTTTGCCTTTACATATTGTCGAATGAAATGAGGCTTCAGCTTGTATTGTATTCCGAGGGTCTTAATCCCCACAACCTGTACCCAGTGAAGATGGACGCCGCAACCCACTCTGACACTCCCGAAAGGAGAACTAAAACCGATTATAGATTTAACTGAACTGAAACAGAGAAATCGCTAGAGAAGTACGTCTTTTGGTGTTAAAAGTAGTTGCTTTTATACGTTGTTGCACGTGGTTCTGTGTTTCTTACATTTTACTATTTTTGCCAACCAAGTTGGCATAAGATATTAATTTTAGCAGATCTTTGCGGTTTAAACGGTCTCAGATATCCAATGGCAATATGATGATGCTTTGTTTAAACGTGTCCCCACAAACTGCTGTCGCGGAAAGGCGAGAATCAAAAAGCACCTTTTCCTCACGCTCATCGTTGGGTTCTGAACTGTAGTTTGCGTGGTCAAAGCTTCTCGTCTTGCCAAATAAAATCATGTCATCGTTGTTTACCTTCAGCCCGTGCCTTCGGAGCGACAAAGGCAGAAAGCAGCAGATTATATTTTTTTGCTTTACCAACGATGCCTCAGCTGTAGTTGCATGAAATTCAACACAGTTGTGCTTCAACAGCTCAGCAAACAGAATTGCTGACCTTACCGCCATTTCATTTTTATGCATTAACGAAGCATACAATACCTAACAAATACTTTCAAATTATATACATTACTACGTAAGGTGTTTAAATTTACCGCTCCGCATTCCTCTGCTGAGTGCTCGTACTATAAACGTTTTGTGCAAGCATGAGTGTTTCGGCGGAACGATTTTGTCATTCAAGTCCTACGTGTGATGGAAAACGTGGTAGGCATACCGACATGAAGCAAAATGTTGGTTTAAGACTTTAGGCGCAGCCAGAAGCCTCCCAATTTTTAGCATATCTAGTCATTTCATGCTTTGGGAAGCGGCTTCCAAAACAAAAATACTGTTTCCCGCCTAAAGTTAAACATTCCCCCCCCAATTTTAGGCTGGTCACGCCACTGCTTCAGGCGAATCACGCGCAACTGATTTTAAACTGTTACGTTTGAAACCATTGTATTCTGGCTACAGCGAATGAAAATACAGTAGAATTTGCCTAATTCGTCACCTCAATGGGATTAGAAAATAGTGACAAATAATGCAAATATGCGAAAACTCTGTAATAGAAGCTCGTATACTTTATCATAGTAACTCGTATGCATTGTGCTATTATTTGCAGTAAAATACAAGTTTATGACGTTGTGGTTGAACGCAACAATGAATTCCACTACTCTTTCTGGACTCCTCCATTTAATCTAGATTCTAGCACCTTTTAAATCTTTAACAAACTGCAAAGATTTCCCTCATCTCTGAATGGGGAGTCGGATCGCGCTTCGCACCTCGTGTATAAATTCGATAAACAAATTGCGAGGTGCAACTTGCAACAATTATCAGATAAAGATCCTTATTTGTTTGTATTCCCACACGTTAACTGCAAATGACGTACTAGCCGAACAAAACGCTTCTAAGGGATAGAAAGAGGTGACGAATTAGACAAACAGAAATCTACACAAAAGATAGGAATTGTTCCGGGACCGACGAAAAAGTGGCGAATTAGACGAGTTCTACTGTATTTAAGCTTTTCAGGTCAAATTAAAAATAGGTCTGGGCATTTTGTACCAGATATCGTTAAAAACAAAAAGATAACCATTCGACCTTTTCCATTATAACGTGCGTTCATACAACCGAAACTAGGGCATACCTGCCAAACGTGCAACAAAATGTTTAGATGTTTTGAACGTGAAAGAGAACAACAAGGCATTGGCTCGCAGTACCAAGCAAAAAAATTCAGGAAGACAACGTAACATGAAACAAAACAGATACAGAAAGCAGACATGAAACGCTGCTGGCAAACGTGGGTGTTTGCTACAAAACGTGTACTTGAATTTCCTTTCAAGGATACAAACTCGAAGGCAATACGTTTCAACGTGAAATTGTTACGCATAAAACAGTTACCGCACTTTGCAATAGGGGCATTTGCTCTGGTTGCACAGCAACCCAGGCAACTTTTAACAGCACTTTGTAAACACCAGCGCTGGCGCTATGCACTTAAAAACATATACGACGGAGGAATATATGTCATGATGAAGAATGTACAGCAAGTGCATCGGGGTTACAAACACGTCGCATAAAGAAAGAAAAACTCCCACAAACGATCCATCTCTCAACCAAAAGTCGACTCCAGAAAAAGTGCGAGTTCCTTCGCAAACAACTGAAATAAAAGGTCAAACACACGTTCACTTTTCAACAGATGATTTGGACATTTGCAAGTGTATCGGGTGGAAATAATACGCCAGAAAAAAGAGAAAGGAGAAAGTAATTGCGTAACTTTGATTAAAACATCAAAGCCGTACTAGGTACATAATGAACGAACTCAAACATTAAAATAGCCTTAGTGTAGTTGTCACAAACAAAAAAACGCCATTATTCAGCAGCACAACAAACAGATACAGCAAACATTCGGCGCTCAAAGTGAAATTTCATCACTAACCTTGAAATGCAGAGCTCAACAGGTGGACAAGTTTTCAGGACACCACATGTGCCAAACGTGAGCTACTGAGTTCAGCCTAGGTGACTGGTGCGACAGAGGGCCCGTAGTCAGGTTTTGCGGTTTGATGGAGAAACATACATTTTTAGGAGGGAGAGTTTTTTGTTGCTATCGTATGTTTAAAACAAACATTTCGGACAAAACAAAATTTGGGGTCACACAAAAAAATTTGGATGACAATGACCCCAATCACCCCGTGGTTACAAGCCTGTGTGACAGTATA
>Ga0210059_1016816_pt1 | contig 10516 bp, 8 predicted proteins | sample Ectturendosymbi2_FD_188042 | JGI IMG/M metagenome (GOLD analysis project Ga0210059, IMG submission 188042) | Ecteinascidia turbinata endosymbiont from Florida, USA - Sample 2 (SPAdes) (version 2) | ecosystem: Host-associated > Tunicates > Ascidians > Unclassified | place: Key West, Florida... | reverse complement strand
TCGACTCTGACTCGAAGGGCTTGTGACTCGACTCGACTCGTGACTCGACAAATATGACTCGTCCACATCACTGGTAAAAAGCAAGCTGAATTTTTGCCACTCAGTCCCGTCGCCACGGGGGTCTTTGGTGGGTTCAGCCCCTCCGAAACAAAGCTCCACCCCGCCCAATTGAAATATGAAGAAATATAAAACATGTTTGTTCAAATTTCAGAATGTCAAGCCCACTGCACAAATGTAATGCCCCCCTACTGAAGACTTTCTGGTGTTATTTTTTTTTAGAACAAGCCTGGAAAGGATGAGAGGTGCACAACTAAAACATGGAGAAAGTTTGTTGGATCACCTCATCACTGGCTTCAATAGAAGATTTTCTCTTTTGCTCGACAACATTGACCTCCTGAAGGCTGTTGCCATCCATCCGAGAATCAGACTATATGTGGTGTCCCAAATAAATAAAGAGTTAGTGTCAAAGGTGAAAAATGAGCTGCTTGCTGAAGCTCTTAACAACATATCGTTACTTTCAGTACCACTGATGGCTGACCAAAACGATGGATCAAATGATGCTGATACTGAAGATGATGGCCTTCTCCATTACAAGGTATCATCACAAGTGTGACACTTACCAAGAAGTTATTCTAAATAGTCCATAAGTAAATTGGCTTACTCCGTGGTACATCTAAAGGCTTTGCGAATGTAATCTCTACTCCGCTATTGTCAATGTTTTTTTAGTATACTCTCTTATTCTTTCAATTTATAGATGTCTGGCTCCGGCACTCCTGAAAGCGAGGAGGCCCTGGTATCAAGCCACATGGAGCAAGAATGGGGTACATGGAGCCGAAAGGAGTGCCTCAACTCCCCACTAGACGAGGAGTTATTTCCATCAACACATCGCAAAGTGTGGATAAAACTTTTCCTAAAGTATATACGTCGATACCGAGTTCGGCTGCAGTGGAGAGGCTGTTCTCCACTGCTTCAGATATAAAAAAGCGCTCCAGTTTAAAGTCCGAGAATTTCGAACTATTTCTATTCCTAAAAAAAAACAATGCCGTTCTTAATATGTAGCCTAACAGCAGATTTAGGTATGCTTGTTGCTATGAACTGGCTACGTTTGCAATAAATTTCTGTTCAAAGGTGCTGTGTACTGCCTGTGATAAAAGGAAAGGATGTTGAGAACATATAACGTGTTAAGGTTTATGGGGAAACTTGCTTTTAATCGACTGCTAAACATCCAAAAGTGTTTACTTGAAATTGCGGATTTGCAGATGCGGACTATTGCAGAGCAAACGCTTTACACTTGCGGATGCGGAGCAAACGAATTCAATTTTCGTTGCGGATTTGCGCTTTGCAGAGCAAAAAAATATTTGCGACTCCCAGCACTGGCAAAATCACATCGAGACAACAAATTTTCTCAGTCCGATCCAGTCCTGATCCGTCAATTTAAAAAAAATTGTAGTCCGATCCAGTCCTGATCCGGGAAAAATTGGCTTCAATCCCCATCCAGTCCGATCTAGTCCTGATCCGTGCTCATCTCTGGTAGTCAGTAATTTGTTCAGGCGTTTCACATGAAACATAGATCAATATAACATTTTTCAAAATCTAAAATAATGCATAAAACTTTCGTAGGAGGCTTTGGTTGACCGGTTTGTCCCCCACTCTGGTTGCGGGCCTAATTCACTTTGCACGTGCATTAAACTCTGAAAAACAGTTCTGATCTTTTATTGCTTGACCATTCTCTTGAAGCCTTGAGTAATGCACACACAGTGCAAAACTTGCATTGATAGATAGGCGAATTATTAGCCTAAACCCATAGCAATCCACTCACGAAGATAAATGCACTCTGGGCATTTGTGCAGTCTATGTTTCATTCATATCTGCATACTCTGTAAATTAATTTTTCCTATGTCATAACTGTTCATTCACTATTTCTTCAGATCACGTTTTTTCTTAACAACTTTTTTCAAAAAAACATTTCAAGTTTAGATTTTTGAAAAAAGATCCTACATCAGAAAAACAACACAAAAAAATTTTTTTAGTGCAGCAAAAGGAACGGTAGCGAATAGCGGTAGCGATAGCTAGCTACTATTTTTATTCAGTAACGGGTGTGATACAGCCGCTACTAAATTTAACAAATAGCGGTAGCGACGCTAATAATAAAGCAGTGGTTGCCCACCTCTGCCCGTTTGATATAGCCACCTTATTAACTCTTAAACATACTGATACATTGATAGAAAATTTCATTAGGGACACAGGGAAACAAATATAAGAGCGACTCTACCAAAAATACATTAAACAGTCGTGGCGCTACAAGACCACCGTTGTCGCAAAGCGCCATTAACCTCCATCACAAAAAAATATCCTTAAATATAATCATTGGTATGAACATAGGTGTACGGGAAGGCATTTTACTAGGAGGGCGGAAAAAGTTTGCCCTGAAAATAACAATTTGCCCTAAAAATAGACAACTTGCCCTGAAACTAACTTTTTAGTTTAATCCGAATGGGGCCTGAAACCTTATGTAAATCTGTTCTATACAGTTGAATTCGTTTATAACGACTTCCTCTGTAACGTCAATTCTCCAATAACGTTACATTTTGTTTGGTTGTGATGGCATCATTTATATGCATTTCAATTCGCTTATAATGTCAATTCGGCAATAATGTTCTTCATGCAATCCCCTAGAGGTGCCGTAATGGGCAAATTCTGCAGTTACTTTGCTTGTTAACTCAAGGGGTTGAAGTTCCTTGCGTGTTGTCTTCTTGCAGACGAAAAGGTTTACGGTAATTGCTTTTAGTCATGCAAATATGTACCCTATTTCGATGACGCAACGCAATGTTTTAAAAGCGACGGTTCCGGATCGTATGGTCTGACTCCCTAAACCTGCGTGTGTTATCGCTGCTATGCGCTTCAGCAAAGCACTTAAAGACGCGCACTCAAAGGAGACAAGCATTCTGCACGTCCATGCTGCCCGCTTCAAAAACTCCTGTTAATCAAAAGCATCTTAACACCCTGCACCCAGTAGCGTAGCTAAGGGGGGGCGGTTGGGGCACTTTTATGGGGGCGGCACTAATGGGCTATGGTGCTGTAGGCTATAAACCTGCAAAGGCTGTGTCACGGTAAAAAATAAACAAATTTTTTAGAGCAATTTGAGTCAGTCACAATTAAAATGTCAGTAAAAGCTACCAAAAATTGTGTAGAAAGCCTGATCGCTAATGGTGTTGATGTTTCTGATGTTGTTGTGTTGACTCCGATTGTCTGGTTAGATACTGACTGTCCACAAAGTTTTCAGAGAAACTTTGCTAGCCACGTTGAAACAACAAGGTCAAGTGCGGAGAACTGGTTTGCGAGTTTTTTGAAATGTATTGATGTGACAGAAACTGAACTGGAGGCTATGTCGACTGAATCAGAAGAGGATGAGCTGCTGTTTGACCAGATAGACTGTATATTGCAGGTCATTAAATCTGTGCGCTTTGATCTGCCTCAATGTCCTATTTTAAGATTGCAAGACCAGTTGCAAGCCAAGGGTTTAAAGATAGACGTTTTAGAACAAAACCCCATAATTTTTAAAGTGTTTAAACAGAAACTGTTCAAGGAATTTCAGCGCTCCTTCTTCTGGCATTGCCCGCTTCTTCAGTATGTAACCATACACCACTTTCAATGGCAAGTCATGTGGCTTTGGGAGTTCCTTGTAAATACCCCGATAGATGTGAAAACTTATGAATGGTTGGAAACTCTAATTAAAATGTAAAGTATGAATACGCGGATTTCGTTCATTGAAACTGCAGTGTTACTTAGATCTTTTGTGTTCAGCTAAAGATGGCCGTATTACAGTTTGAGACGGAATATAAAAGGTTCATTTACTGCAAAAATCGTTTGCATCACATTGTCTATCTCTTGAATTCCTAAGTATTAGTCGTTAGTGATCTACCAACCGATCTGACTAAGTAAAAAATAAGGAGAAGAGACAGTGGCAGAGGGCGTTAATTGTGTATTGTCGCTGTATAGGTATATCGTCCTCCTAAGCCATATATAACCTAAGAAGAAAAAGAAATTGAGTAACGAATGAGAAAACAGGGGAAGTCAGTGTTGTACTTGTGTTCTAGAAACCTAGGTGAAATAGACGCGTTATTACCACGGCAAGAAATGTGAGTGAGCAACCCAACATGAGTTTGAAAGAAAGGGAGCAAACTATGGAAGAATACTACGACATGGCACCACTCTTTATTGATAGTGAAGAAGTTAAAAGAAGAGACATTCGAGTATTTCAGGCCCTTTTTGTAATTAAGTCTACTCAGTTCAATTGGTCTCGAAGCCCAGTGGGAATTTTGCAAGACAAACTACAAACCTTGGGGCTGGATTGTACGGTCTTTGAGGAAGATCCAATATTATTCTGTACCCTCAAACAGCGATTATTTGGGAAATTTCAAAAGAATCTCCAAAAACCATTTTATGTGGCAGTTCCCTTCTATAGAAGAAGAACAGCACACGTTTAGAACAACTCCGCTAGAGCACTGGCAAATTTTGGTCGGAGTGTCCAAGGCATGCCCAAGTTGAAAACTTAAAAAAATTAGACCCGCCTATTATGTTCGACGTCACGCTCAGTTTTGCTATCAGACGAATTTGTATTCATTCATGGTCGTATTATTATAGCTTTAAGCACTGCGAGGTTACGAAAATGTATTCCAAAACAACAGGGGTTATACATGCATTAAAATGCGTAATCAACGTTACTGTAAACAACAGGGGTAAATGCGAATTCAATTCTTTTCATGGAGGAGAGAGCAACCCAAATTGTCAACTACATCATGGCCACTAAACCATGAATCTCTACTGGGTAATAGGATCACTTGATATACCCACTCAGACTAAACCCGCTTGGTATGTCCACGGTCGAGTTTAGCTGCTAAGTCTGGTACGTCCACGACTGACTGACTCTGGTGAAGCAACTCCGCTTCTGAGGTCAACACGATGTATCATACCTAGGTCACGTGAGCACATCTCGAGTCGTACACGGTGCAATAGCGACACTAGTGATCACGTACGTTCTGCGCTCTTACGGCAAATCCGAAATAGGAGTCGCACATCAATGTTTATAAGACAAGTGTCCTTGGTTGTTACATTGTTCCAACTTCGTACTCCTGGAATTCAATCCATTTGGTGATGCGACTTTTAGCCTTGACTTTCGAATGCTCCTTCTCTGTCTTTGTTGTTCAATGATATTATTGACAATCTTCCAAGTGTTTTCTGAACTTGCGTTTGAGGACTTTCTTTGTTTGTATTTCAGAGTCACAAGACGCTTCATGTTGAGGATGCAATGCGAACTCAACAGGCTGTATTGAAATAAAAGTGGTTTTAATGTCGGGACACTACTCGCAGTTGAAGGACGCTTCTGATTTTGAGTAATTTAAACTATGGCATGTGTATTGCGATTGTTATCTTTGCCACAACAATAAATAATTGTATATCGAAGATGTTGTATCGATAGGCTTTTTTTACATGAAACTGCAACACGCTTATCAACTCACTTGATTTCAATTTTACTGATTCACTACACGGTTGATTGATCGAGTGTCGGGTTGTTGTTGACCTTTGATCGTAGTCCTTATATGACGTTATAGAACTTAGTAGGAGCATGGCGGATGACTGCGGGCAAATATGTGGCTGTGGTGAGCTCTAAGCTTTTGTAAAAGCCCTTAAATTTAGTACTTGCAAGTAAAATCGCATTGTTGGGTCTAAAAAACATTTCTGTATAAATCTAATAAATATGTAGTTAGATTTGTACTTGTCAAAATGGATTTCCGTGTGTGTGGAAAAATATAATCTAGCTCAGTATTCTTCAACAGGGGTTCCGTGGAACCCTAGTGTTCCGCAAAACATGTACCGTATTTTTCCGGACCATAAGGCACACCTGATGATAAAGTGCATTAAATGAAGCAAAACTGAGATAAGCCAAACTGTATTCAACTCATTCCCAATAAATCCCGAGTGCCTGAGTCGCTACTGGGAGTTTAATCTGTCACAAATGCCTAATCCGCTAGACACGAATAGAATAAAATAAAAGTTGTGCGCATGTTTGATTCGGTGTGCGCTCAGATTCACAGCTCGTGCTTGTGTGTTACAGAGTGAGAGACACGTCAACAAAATGGTGCTGTGACCAGGATTGGGACGAAGAGAGGTGATGAGACTTCACACGTCGGAAGAAGCGACCGCCTGCTCAAGCCTCAACTGTGCTGCGCGTTGCATTTTGTTTACTGCGCCGCGCGCTTGCATTCTTTTTGTTTTGCTGCTGGATTTGCGTTTGATGCTGTACGGATATCGCATTATTGTGTTAAGAAGCCGTTGACTTATCACGCCTGTAATTCGGATGAATTTTTTTCAGCTGAATTAGGCCCTCACAACGCCTCACCGGGCGCAAGGGGAATACACCACACGTTCCCAGCAGGCTCTGATAACGTCTGCCTTGCACCACCACTGGGTGCCACACGCCCAAGGGTGCCTGCTGCGAGCTCTGTTAATGCTCACCACTTGTCACACGCCTCACACTTGGCCAAACACGATCCAACGTGCCCCAGCGGACCTCTCTTTAAAAGGGAGGGGATGTTGTTGCGGCCAGTGGCCCAACTATATGGACAAGTACGTACGGACTGGAACCAGTGCTTTGTAATAGACTGCTCATTGAGCCATCCAGTTGGGCACAAATCGTTCACATGTTCACACAGCGTTTTACGTAACACGTGACTCAATATTCACGCCATTCGTTGAATACGTTTTTCTGCTCGCTTTTCTGTGCATGTATTTACGATCTCGCGGAACCTTACTTGTCCTTTTTCGTCAGTGTCACCTGTCAACTCCCCTGCCTGTTTCGTGTCTCTAACAGCCGCGAGCCTGAGTAATGCCTTCATCATCACATAGGACAGTGTGAATCAGATTCACAGCTCGTGCTTGTGTGTTACAGAGTGAGAGACACGTCAACACGCCAATGTAGCCAGGAGCCCCCGCAGAGTAATACGATCTGTGGTCGGCTATGTGCTAGCTACTCTCGGATGTTGCTCATTGCAACTGTTGTTGGTCTATTACTAAACACGGTGATATGTTTACAAAAAATCATAACTAACAATCAAATAATAGCACCGTTTACCACATAAAATTGGTTCTAGATGAGAAAGCACAACCAGATTCATACATTAGGCGCATCACATTATAAGGCGCACTTTCGATGTTTGAGAAAATTAAAGGATTTTAAGTGAACCTTATGGTCCGAAAAATACGGTAATGGGGTTGCGTGAATTTTGAAGGTCCCGTGAGGGTTCCTCGTTTTTTTAGGGGAAATGATTTCTTGCTCAGTATGTTGATGCGTCTTTATGAAAATTTTTAGATCACTGTGTTGCATTCAGGTTCCAAGTAGGCCAGTTAGTTGTACAGGAGGTTGAGTGCAGTTGATAGCCGGAAAAAAAGTATTGATAGTTTTTGCGTCGCTTGTTGTTCATTGTTGTGCTATTAAAGAACGTTATTGTTGCATCACAGTTATTCGATGTGGCCGAAGTACAGTTCACAGTATAGAAAGAAGGCCACCCTTGAAGTTTTGCAGTTTATTCAAAAGAATAACCTTGGGAACTCTGTTCCAAATATAGTAATAATGCTGCAGCTTTTTGTCACAATTGTCGTTAGTGTTGCTACCTGTGAGGGGAGTTTTTCGAAACTAAAACTGATCAAGAATTACTTGAGATCTAGTATGAGCGCCTTGCGGTTGAGAAATCTTGCCACACTCTCTATAGAGCAACTATTGACAGATAAAACAAATTTTGACATTGCCATTGAAGAATTTGCCAACAAAAAGGCAAGAAAAGTTAGTGTGTAGAAAATTGAAGTTTCCGTTTCAGAAATAAAGATGGTCTTAATTTTTTGCACTTTTTTACTATTTTTCCCTATATGTCATTTTTGCTTTTTGTTTAACTGTCACTTAGAATGTTTGAGTTTTTGGTGTGTATTTAAAGCATACCATATTTGAGCATGTGAGAGCACTGTAATATTATAATGGTGCACAACTAGTTAATATGTATACAAGGCTTTAAGAGCCAGCAATATGTATTTTTATGGGCTTGGGGATGGTAAAGTCAAGGACCGCCCTGGGCACCCCACACTCTAGCTACGCCACTGCCTGCACCTCTTCCCAGCGCAAACTCAAAAACGAACAAAAAAAGAATTACCGAATTCTTATATCAAGCTGTTTAAATACCGACATCCGATTGTTCGATTTTTATAACAAGCGAGGGCTTGGTGCAGATCAAAGTCACTATAACCAACCATGGACGCAATTTTGTTGTAAAATGTGGGGGGTGTTGAGTTCGTTTTTTCTCCTCAACATGAAATGTCTTGGGATCCCGAAACAACAACAAAAGAAGACGCTGATCACTAAAGGAAAATAATTGAAGAACGTAATTCAGAAGCTTAATGACGAATTCACGGCAAGCCAAACGAAGTTGGACACTGGAGACGTTATTTATTGTAGAATTGTACTTACGCATTTACTGTACAATAAGGTTAGGAGAGAGTAACCAAAAACCTCATAGCATAACACTAACAAAACGTAGTCCAAACCATGATAGAAATTGTAATCGAAATTGCTAACGATTCCGAATGGCTTTCATTCCTAGAAAAGTGACGTCACGGACGCCCGATTACGCCTGACTCACACGCTCAATGCGTGACCGCAAGAACCGCGAAACGGGAATCAACCAATGAAAATACACGATAAAATTGATATATATCCGTGTCACTGCTCAGTTTAATCAAGCAGTGGGCTTACCAAGCTTTTCGCCTAAACCGGTAGTGGGCTTACCAAACTGGAACAAACCAAATTGACGGAAAAATTGTTGGCGAACTTGTGGGGTCTGGTAAATTCGTGAACCAGAATACGCTTGTAGCTAACTATTATTCCAGAACGGTTAGACTAACGGAATCACCGAAGTTCTAATCAATTCTTAAGCAGGTCATGTGCGACTGCTTAACAATATGAATATGGGTTACTCTCTCTCTTCCTCTATGATATAATAGAACTGCACAGTGCACATCAACCCTTGATTACTTGTAATAAAGGTTGTATTGTTAAAGGCTATTATAAACCCCTATTGTAAGGTATATCGCAGTGCTTAAAGTTATACTAATAAAACCATGAGTGAATACAATCTTGTTGTGATAAACTGAGCGGTGTCGCGCTAGACCGGCGGGTCCAGGTTTCTTAATTGTTAGCTTGGGCGTGCCATGGACGTTCCTATGGACCAGTGCTCTTGCGGAATTGTCCTAAATGTGTAGTGGTCTTCTTCTTTAGAAGAGGACTGCCACAGGGGACAGCTGGGTGTGAAACCGCAGAAGTGACGTTTTATGTATACCGATTCTCAATCGTATTTGTAGAGGTGTTTTGAGAGCAACACTAATCACGCTTTGTCCTTGCAGATGATGTACATATTGATATACTTAAATTTGTTGCTGGACATGGTGCTGTAGTTCAGCCTGCTTCCATTAATATCGTATTTGGATACAAAGAAGCACAGCAATATAGTAGAATACATCAATTGGGTTTTATCAGAGCTGTCAGCTGGAGTGCACAAAATGCTGAATCGCATTGTTCGCACATGCATATCATTCTTACAGTAGAACACTTCAACCTTCATGCATTTTAAAAGAAGTGTGGGTTACAGCGCGATTTGATGTTTTGTTCAAGTCGCCTAATGTTACAAAGACGATAAACATTTTTCTTGCACATTTCCGGTTTTTGAAAAAGCTCCAAATATTTTTAATGCTACTGGGCATCATGCATGCACCGCCACCCCTGCCAAAATCTCCATTGATATCCTCTTACCAGCAGCAAAAGCATTTGGCCTAAAATTAGCGTAGCCTACTTCACAAAATGATTTCAACCTATTTTTACTGTTGGCGGGTGGAGGATGTACCGTCCTTTCAATTTCCGCTTGTTGGCCCCTGCCTACAAACCCACACAGAGTTGTAAAAGGGCCTCATTTTGAAGCCTGAACCCGGCCCGAGCCCGAAATCACAAGCCTAAACCCGGCTCGAGTCCGACATTTATTTTTGAAGCCCGATTTAGGCCTGAAAGCCAACCAAGGGAGTTACGATATGCGCAACTGCAGAGTAACAAAAAACGTTGTGTGCAGGTGTAGTTGCAGGTACACGCTTTATCACACCCAAAATAACAACCACCTTGACCAAAACATTGGCATAATCTGGCACAAACGTAGCATGTTAGTCATCGATAATACTGCGGAGTGTGGAATATAATGTTTCTCAAGAAAAAAAGAAACTATCACGAAACTATCTACGGTGGCTCTATGGACATAGAAGAAACTTTCTAGGACAGCTCTATAGATATGAAAAGCCGGTTTGTAGGCTTCTTAAAACAAGCCAAGAATCGCGTGAGTGATTGATCTCTTTGAGGCAAAGCCATCGCGTGCTAATTTCTTCACCGCTGTCGCCTTCTCAAAAAGAGTGTGAGACTAATCCGAGCAGA
>Ga0210059_1016815_pt1 | contig 10517 bp, 6 predicted proteins | sample Ectturendosymbi2_FD_188042 | JGI IMG/M metagenome (GOLD analysis project Ga0210059, IMG submission 188042) | Ecteinascidia turbinata endosymbiont from Florida, USA - Sample 2 (SPAdes) (version 2) | ecosystem: Host-associated > Tunicates > Ascidians > Unclassified | place: Key West, Florida... | reverse complement strand
AGAAAATGACATTAAAATAATGTTACGTTATTTGCAATATATGCCGATTTTTCGTGTCAACACAACCTCTAAAAATGTTTCCCAAAAAGTATTGTGATGATCTTGCAAATTTGACAGTTGTCCCTCTCGGACAAGCTGATACCGACACGCTTTGCCTTGTTGCTTCTCTTCGAATCGTGCGCTCCAAGTTCCATTGCCATGATTAGCCGACATGGCATGCTGGTTTTATTTCGAAAACGCTTACACTTTTCAGAATATCTTTCACCAAACCTACGGTCTTCTGACAATAACCCAAGTCGATCACCCTCCGATAACCGGGAAAAAACGGACAGCGTACGCAACAGCAGTAGCAGTAGCAGCAACAACAGCAGCACTGCAGCGATGGAACACGAAGCATCCAACGCGCGTGAATGCGATCTCCCAACAGGGTTTGTAAGTGAGCTTCAAAATTGCCGTACTTGATGAAATTTTCAGCGAGGCTCCTGATAATCGTGAGCATGATAACTGTGCTAAACAACTTCAGATCAAACAGTGTCTCAAGCGGAAAGTGAAAACGGAACCGGTCGACGACTTCGTGCCTGTGGTGGAAGCCGAACAACCTTCGAAGCATCTCAAAACTTCCCTGAATTTTGTTTCGCTTTCATCAGGTAAGCGGTGGTTTACGGCGACAGGTAAAATAATGATAATGGCTGGGAAGAGGATGTTATGCTTAAAAACGACTTTGTGAACTAGCAACGCACGTCTGATCAGTGCTTTTCATGCAATAGGGCAAATTTGTGACGCCTAATAAGAGGAAAAGCAAGCAAAGCTGCAGTATATGTCAACATAGCAGTAGTGTAGTCGAGACCGTGATCTCCAACAACTAGACTTGTTTGAAACCCTGAGACCAGAGTTGGATCAATTACATCATTTCAGTTCGATTGCTATTGCAATTACGCCTTCAAATTTGTCAATTACATTACAATTACAATTGTTCTGTGCTAAAACCATCAAATTATAATTACAGTTACTTTCACACTTGTAATTGATTACAAGTTGAAATGACAAATTATTTTAAGAAGATGAAAACGATATATGCCGACATGTTGGATTTAATACATGCAGACATGTTGGATTCCAGAAGTTGTGCCAGAACAGGCTTTCTGCGAGCTTTAGAGAACAGCACTCACTAAGTTCTTCACCGCGTATCCAACAGTTTTTTTGCCTATTTTGACACCTCACGAATTCCGCGTATCCACAGAGTAATCTCTTATTTCCTGCAGATGTTACTACACAGCGGTAGTTTTATCAGCGCAAACTTGACCAATGATCGTTTGAACAATGATTGATCTTGATCGTTTGAACAATGATTGGTCTTTGAATACGATTTCTGGAATACAACAGAAACAATATTCAACATTTTTCCAGCGTAGTCTAAAGTTAACAAACAGACCTCACTGTCAGCCAGCCGAGCGTGCGACTAACAATTGAAAATTATGCAAGTACACAATTGTATTTATTTACAGTAAATTAAACAAGCAGCTCAAACGCACCACTGTCATCCAGTTACAACTTCAATGCTGACTGGCGAACCGCAAGAGTATGTACCAAAACGATGAGAGCTCCATGGCCCAGATTTTCGGTTTTAAAGTTTATGAGATAGCTCGCTATTTCGAATAGCAGCATTTGGGCTATACACATAAGAGCCGAAAACGTCATCAACCGGGAAATAGACGGAGTGGGTCCGAGTGGCAACTTTGTCGGATTATGCACGAGGAGAAACAGAAAACAAGTCGTACGGCCATCGCTGTCGCAAACTGCGCTAATGGGCACAAGAGAGTAAGGAATAGCCAAGCCCGGAAAGCAGTAGAGCAGCCAAGAATTTTGTTCGGGAGGGGCCAATCACTGCAGTTGTCAGTCACTGACGTCTTTCTAACAGTTGAAAATTGGTACAAAGCACCAGTAAAAAACTTAGCAGGTTTGTTTCGGGGGGAGGGGAGGGGCATGGCCTCTTCGGCTTCATTCTGGCTGCGCCACTGCCGGAAAGGCAGCACTATACGTCAAATGCTATCGGGTTGTGGTTTAAGAAGCATTTACAGACTTTTTCACATAATTTACAATGTTCGCTACTTTTGCCAATTGCAGTCCAATACAAGATTTGAAAAACTCTGGATGCTGCAGGCAATCTTTAATGCAAACTTGTTCTGTGTGAGCAAAAGCAGCTTACTCTTTCTGGTAAGTAGGCAAGGAGAGTATTTAAAGCTGTGCCCATGGGCGTCGGAAGGATTTTTTCCAGGGGTGGGCCAGTAGGGAATTTTCCCAAAATTTTTTCCAGGGGGGGGCAAAAGTGGTGAAATTTGTTTTTTGCCCCTCGAAATTGAAAAAACAACCTTTTTTTGCTAATAATTTCAAAATCCAGGAGGGAGGCCTTGGCCCCCCTGCGCCCCCCTTCCGACGCCCATGGCTGTGACATTCTCTGCAAACTCTTGTTCACAAAAAAATTTTGGGAGCAACTGTTTGTCGTCCCCAGTACCTTCGTTGCCAGCTTTATGCAGAATAAACTCAGGAAGAGAAACCTGAAGAAATGCTTTAACCATGGACGAAGCATTATCTGAAACCATTTTTGGTACTTTTGATGTTAGTTTGAACTTTTCTGTGACATTGTCGTAATACTTGGAAATGTTACAAGAGGTATGATTTTCTAAAAATGAGTCTGCTGCCAAGACAAAGGTGCGAAGTTTCCATTCTACATCAATGAAGGGAATAGTGATGTCCAAGAAGCTTGCCACATTTCGGTTTGTCCAGAGATATATTGTTTGGTAAACGAGTGGCAAACGTGCAAGTTCACATCGCATACTTTCTTCTATTTCTTGAATAACTGTTGGTATAAGAGAATTTCTAATTGTAGCAGTGGCGTAGCCAGCCCAAAATTTGGGGGGGCCAAAATGTTTGATTTTTGGCGAATAACACTATTTTGTTTAGAAAAAACGCCTCTCGAAGCACAAATAGACTATATTTTCTAAAAATTTGGGGTGGACCATGACCCCTTTGGCCTGCCCTGACTACGCCTATGAATTGTAGAACGCCTTGAAATAACAAATCTTGGTTCAGCAGTCGACACAAAGTTTCTGGATGTTTGACTGTCAACAATGCTTAATGGCAATTGGTCACACACAATTGATTTGAGCAGAGCTTTGGTTAATGCTTTTTGAGTGACATCATAGGAAACAAATTGCTGACAAGAGGAAGCTTTAAAAAATGACTTGATTGGCAGTTGGCAATCATCTTTATTATCCTTATTTGATTTCTCTTGATGCCTACTCTTGAAATTGATGGATTGCAGATGCAACTTGGGAGAACAAATCTTCAAATGCTTGATCAAATTAGACGTTGCTTTAGTTGAAAATTTGAATTTCTTTTTGCACTTGTTGCAGCATGCCTCGGGTCTGGTAAGGGCTTTAAAAAATTTGGACAGTAGTGTTGGAAGGGATTCAGCTGTGTTTTCAAGATATTCGTTTTGATCATCCATTTTCAAAATGTTACAATTTCTGCAATACAGTATATGGTAATTTTCAAAGATAAGTTTTTGTTTGTGGAGGAATAATGATTGAATAAGTGAACACACAAATACATTTACTTTATCGTAATACTACTAATATTGATCCAACCAAGGGCAACTCCAGTTCAACAGCGTCACTCGGGCTCATCACATATTTTGCATACGGTCCATATTAATAATATTTATAAAAATGCAGGGAGGTGAAGTACACGGAAATTATATATCTTTCCGCGATCTTTCTTGTCCCAAATGACTTATTTTTTATACGTAACTTTCTTTCATTTCTAATTTAAGAGTGAAAAACAGCAATAAAGAAGCTTTGCAAAGCAAACGGATCTAGAAGTCGCGATTATACTGACAGCTGACTGAATGCAACAGTTCGAGGATTGCGTCACAGAAACTTCCATTTGCTCTCAATCTGGCTGGCACTATATTTGCTTTGTGACTTAGTGCACGTAACAATGAATGAGAAGTTCTCATGAGAATTCGTCGATTGTTGTGTAATCACGTCACACAGCAAAGATAACGCCAGTTAGAATTGCACTCGAATGAGGACTGTCCCTAGATTAATGCTCTATGGCAGGGGCTGGAACAGTGTTGCCACTTCTGGTGTTTTGACATCAGATTTGATGTTTTGAGATGAATTTCTGATATCTGATGTTTTGGCGACAAATCTGATGTTGACTGCGCTTATACTCTTGTTTTCCACATTTCTTGTCCTTTTAGGTGAAAAGATGTTAGACTCATAATAATTATTAAGTTTCTTTCATCAATCTTTCACCATCATTTGTATTTGTTTATCATTCCAAGCAGATGCTGCTTTCGCTGCGTTGAGAATAGCATTTTATGTTGCGTATGACTGCAGGGGCGTAACGAGGGGGGAAACGGGGCCGCAATTTTCCAGGCGCCGAATCAGTGCGGGGGCGCTGAATGACTGCGAGGGGCGCGGAAAAGTCTCAACAATGTCATAAGCAGACCTACTTTCCTCAGTACAGTACAATTGCTTCTGAAAGACCTCAGGTTTGAACATGGAGGCGCCAAACTTGCTTCTTGCCCCGGGCGCCATCTAACTTCGTTACGCCCCTACATAACTGATGTTTCCATTTAATAGCGACACTTCGCTCTATATCAGATACAATGAGGTTAATCGCGCTTTGTTAGGAATTGGTAATGGAAGCATTTAGCTTGTATAAAACTGTAACGTAGAATCTGATGTTTTCTGATGTTGAAAAAGGCAACAATCTGATGTTAACGAGACTGACCCCAGTAGCAACACTGGTGGGGAACGGGAACCTATTTACTATCACGGGCCGCATGAATTGTGCATTATGGCCGGCGAGCCGCAAAATCAATTAATTTTATCCAAAACTTCTGTCTTTATCTAACTATGAGGAAGCGTAACTTCTCTTAGTTTACTAAGTACCTGCTTATCATGAAGCTTCATTTTGACGCTATGTTGTAATCTAACTTGGGTAACGAAAATTCTGATGCGGACCATATCAAATGTTCACGCGGGCCGCAGATTCCCCATCCCTGCTCTACGGTCTATGCAAATCCATTTCTTCAAAAAACATTCAATCTGACATGAATTATATTGTAAGAAATACTTCTTTGCAACTGACAGGTCAGACTCTAACGGATGAGCCCGAGTAAAGCGCGAGCGAACGAAGTCGAGAATACGCTTGCTACGAACGATACTTTTTTATTCAGATCACCTGCAACATGAACGCGAAAGGTCAGACACAGTACCAAAGTATATGAATAGTGACAAGGCCCAATGAAAAAATCCAGAGTTAAAAACCTTAATTAATGAAGTGGGTGCGGTAGCAAATATGCAAAGCAAGTAAGCTCGCGTTCTACAATGCAAATCTAAGCCCGAGGAGCCCAAGTGCCAGAGTTGCCACTGGAACTAACTAACTCAAAAATTTTTAAGTAAACACTTCCTCGCAAAAACCAAACACTGCTTCAAATCTGAACAGTTCAAAACGCCTGCAAAGTAGGATATGGACTAATTGAAAAAAATTCTGAACATTACACGCAGCACACTGAGGATGCAACACATCGCTGTCTCGTCGTAACCTTGCGTACAGCACAGTAGATACTTCTACACTGCAGCCATTTGACATTTTTGGATGTTGCATCCAATTTGCTAACTCGCGTTGACCTATCACGTTAGTGTTTTGCGAGTGGCCACGGCCTTATCTCTCTCCATACAAGTGGCTTCTGCACAGGCGTAGCCAGGGGGGCCAAAGGGGCCATGCCCCCCAAAAATTATTGGCAAATATAGTCATTTTGTGGTTTGAGAGGCGTTTTTCTAAACAAAACAGTGCTATTCGCCTAAAATCAAACATTTTGGCCCCCCAAATTTTTTGGCTGGCTACGCTATTGGTCTTGTGGTTTTCCCACATCGCAAGCATTCTCGCTGACTCATTATCTGTCGAACAAGTACGTCATGTATTCGCATCGTTTGTTGTCTTCACTCTGTATGGCCTTGTGTGGCTACCAGGCGTGCAACCAGGGGGGGGGCATTTAGGGCATTTGCTCCCCACGAAAATTTCAAAACATTGCCTAGCAATTTTTAAATTTGCAGAAACTTTCAAAAAATAAAGATGAAATTTTATATTCTAATCATTTTTTAGAAAAGTCTTATTTGAATTTTGCTTTGTCCTATTGCTTAAGTATCTCTTTACAAGATTTATCTTAAGACAGGCCATCTGATCGAAAATTTCGTAAAAAATTGGTATGTAACGTAACCGCAAATATGCTGGAAATGTCACAACTTGGGCGATAGTTTAAAATGTTGGTATTTCTAAGGCATTTTTTAATCCTTTTGTTCGTGTACCACTTTTTTCTGAGACAGGCCTCAATTTGGACTCATGAAACTTTACAACATTAGGGCACTGTTGAATCGTGCAAACCGCTGAAACTTTCAAAGTGATAAGAGCAATCTTGACATGTTGGTTGTTACTAAAAAAGTTTGTGCTCACGTCAACCCGCTTGTTCTTCTACGACGGCTTTTTGATTACTTTTGTTAGGGGCAAAACGGTCACCAGTACAGGGGTGGGCAATTATTTGGTTCATGGGCCACTTTGAAAAGGCCACGTTTAGCGGAGGGCCGTACTTATAATACAATTGAAGCAAGTCTCGGTTCAAGGGCCACATGTGGCCCACCGGTCGCTATTTGCCCAACCCTGACTTAGTACATTTCTTAAAACACGTTGTTTAATTGCATTTTCGGTTTGAAACCTGGTATTTTTTAACTAAATTTGGCGTGAGGGCTGTTTCACGTTTTGTGTCTTTCTGGATTGATACCAGTACCACGGCTTGGCAAAAAGGGTTTAGTAAAGTGTCATATGAGTGCTAGTCAAGTGTTGATCGCACCAACTTACTACACCACTTTGACTCCAAATGACGCTTTACCAGACCCTAACTTTTGTAGCCAATGCAAGCCCTGAAAGCTCACAGCCTTAAACTTGCTTCTAAAAATTTTCACACATCTCGTGGATGCCAGAAAATGCCGTGTTGCCCCAAACACACCTGGTCCGTTATGCGCCACAGACACAAGACACCTAGTTCGTTTTACCCGAAATGGTAGCAATCAAAGATCCCCTCACCCTTGACATAAGATATCTCTCAAGTTTTGGGATCTTGGTGACTACCGTGTGCAATCGTGCTGTGTGCCCAACAAGCTCTGTGGAGTAGTAGCAGGTCACATAGAAGGTGTAACAATGATTTTTCTTTCCTGCGTTTTCTCGAATTCTGTGTAGTTGTTGGAAACAAAAGTAATTGTAATTTGGTCAATTTATATCGCAAATCACAATTACACAAGAACAAAAAGTCTCCATTACAATTGCAATTACTCGGAAATACGTAATTAATTACACGCAATTACAATTGTAATTGATCCAACTCTGCCTGAGACAGCGACTTTATGTGAAAAAAACTGGGTAAGACGGAGATTTGAGCCCGGAAACTTGACAGCTAGAAGCGGATACTCGCCTTTGTGTCAGTTTCTTCAAAAATAATTTTTTGTTTTCATTTTGCCAATAGCATTACGCATAAATATTTTTTCTTGATGCAAGTAGGCCTGTCGCCACGTTTTGTTGATGTAGTCTGGAATTTAAGATAATGGCTAAAAAAAGCGATCACCACCACTTTTCATCTTCAAATTCAAGGTTGCCAATGTTTTTGTCGTTTTCGTGCGAGCGAGATTTGCATTTTTATGTTTTTTTCATTTTTTTATTCGTCTAGCCTATACACATGGTCCATATCACCGGGGCCTGTCAAAGAACACAAGGATAAAAACTGCTTAGAGACCAAACATCGCAAGGTATTAGGTGATAAACACAGACAATACTGAGGATAAATAGACATTGAAACAACGCACCAGCAACGACCATAGCCGTAGCCAGGCGAGGGCCAAGGGGGACATAACACCCCAAATTTTTAGCATATATAGTCATTTTGTGCTTTGAAAGGCGGTATCCCAAACAAAATAGTGTCATTCGCCTAAAACCAAAACAGTTTGGCCCCTCCAAAATTTTGGGCTGCGGCTACGCCACCGGCAACTATACTGCATTCGATCATCCTCATACAGAAGCTTTACCTATTGGGAATAAATAGCGACTTTCAAAAGGCATCAAGCAACTAAAGTGATCCGACAAAAAGTGAGATGAGATGCACATCATTTAACAAGCATATAAATTGTTCCCTATCAATGCATCAAATATTCTTAAATAATCGGTTTGCCTAGCAGTGCTTTCAAGTGACATTCTAACAAAAAAGAGAAAAAATAATGCGCAAGTTTCGAGACAAAGCTTTCGAAACAGGGACATTCATACTTTGCGAAACGTTTCCAGTGTCCTTGCAAATCGAGACTCATTAAATTGGGTCCTGAGATGAGTCTTGAGCAGGAGTTCAGTGCAAAAGAAGAGGTGTGGGAACGTCGTTCCCACCTAACTACACCTCATAATTTAGGTCAAAGCCGACCTCTAACACTAAATATCGCTCAGATGTCCTCACATGCAAAAAGCTCCTTTAATTCTCGCAATCCATTCAGGGAAGTTGTAACCTACTCCGCAACGGCCTGAAAACTTCAAGACTAATTACCCCTCCGAAACGAAGATAGCAGAGTTACGATACATGCAAACAATCAGACGAAGCGTGGAGTACGCAAGTCGCAAATACCATTCTTGATGTAAGATGCCACAAATAGTAATTACACAACCATGCTCCGGTGCTGTACACGAGATAAGTTGTCATTTATTCATTTATGCTGCTCCAGGTGCTACACGTAGGAATTTAAATGAAAAATCTAAATCTTCAAGAATGTTGCTGGTACTGAAAGGTGTGGAAACGCGTTCCTGGTCTTGAGACTTCATCACGACATCCTAATTGACGTATATCATTTAAGCTTGCAGCTAAAGCTAGCTGCATGCAAGGCGCAGCCAAACCATTTTATTTGAAGAGTCTCTGAGAGGCCATTGCGTTATCGTGGGAACGATTATGTCGCGAAAACAAAATAGAGGGGAATTTCCCTGACGTGAAACAAAAGCTTAGAGGGCCATATGAGGAGGCAAGCTTGATTCCGGGATGTCACGGTTCCTCTGGAACACTCCCATCTCCGTCCATGGCTACAAAATCCTCACCTCTATCAAACTTCTTTGATCAATATTATAATTATCATTTCGACACATATGCAAACCATGAACGATGGAAGTTCCTTATTTTGCAAAACTCAAATCACACCGATTTGGCGATATAGGTTTGGGAGCGATTGTAGCTGCCTTTCCGCCATGATATATCTTCCCTTTCAGTTTGGCTTCAAGGACGCAGGCTGGTCCGAGTTCTTTGCAGTGAGAAGACGATGCTGCATTTTGCAAAGCCGAGTATCCAATAGCCAGTGAACGTCAAAATATCAAGCGAAATCCTGTAAGCACCTTGGCCAAATATTTTGTATTTTTTCTAGAACGTCCTACTCGAAAGAGCAACGACTCGCAGAGTTCTCACAGCCCACCAAGTTCCAGCTTGTCAATAACGTCAGTCTACGCTGATCCTGTTTGGGAGCCTAGAGGTAAAAGAGGAAAGGATGAAAGTTTGAACCAGACAGAACAAAGCAATTTTGTCGGGCCGACTGACGAATCATCGTCTCACGAAAAAATCAACTTTGATAACGATGACACTGACCGAAAAGTGACGTCATATTCTCCGAAACGAGAAAGTCCTCAAGAGGCATCGTCCTCCTCAACTTGGAAGCAAGTTTTGCAAAAAACGAATGCACCATCCTCTGAACTTAATCCAATGATCTCAACTAAAATTCACAGAAATCGTAGAAAAACTGCTAAAACGACGAAGGTTTTAGTACAAGATGACTAAGCAGAGATCTTGGCGATTTAGTGGATTGTTTTGCCTGAGATGGACTATTTTCAAGACTTGCGTTCATGACAAGGTGTTGGTGAAGCTTATGAAGACTTAACAGTTAAATTCAATGCTTAAATAAATCTGCAGTTTTATATGGCATTGTACAGAGCATGCAAACTTTTTTCTACTGTAAATTTAATATCTTATGCGTTGTCAACGACATCCCAGTTCCTGCTGTCATACTTAAGACAAGTCCACCCGCAGATAAATACCAAAAACAACAAAATCCACCTGAAAGCACTCAATTAATATGGAATAACAGCTCGCGTGATCTGTTAAAGCATTTTAGCATGTGAGTTTCCATCATTCGGAGTGTCCAGCAGCGTGTTCGATCTCCTTAATTTTCAGTGTTGCTTTTCTCTGATATCCAGTATACGCGCGAAAGTTAAAGCAGATGTAAACAGGCCCGTAACCAGCTCAGGACACCAGGTGGGGCGAAGAGTTTTCTGAGAGCGGCCCAAATTTTTTGAGCAATGTACAGTAGTTTTAAACTATTTCCATCACATTTTTCCAGGAGGGGCGAAAAAGTTTGCAGGGGGGGTTCACCCCGCCGGTTACG
>Ga0210059_1016814_pt1 | contig 10518 bp, 9 predicted proteins | sample Ectturendosymbi2_FD_188042 | JGI IMG/M metagenome (GOLD analysis project Ga0210059, IMG submission 188042) | Ecteinascidia turbinata endosymbiont from Florida, USA - Sample 2 (SPAdes) (version 2) | ecosystem: Host-associated > Tunicates > Ascidians > Unclassified | place: Key West, Florida... | reverse complement strand
AGATTACACTCTAAAAAAAATTTTTTGGTTGGGGGTGCGGATTTTTTGTGACTGACGTCATAAGTGAAGTAGTTTTAGGGTCATTTTGGCACATGTTGCCCGGCCTGGGGCCCAACCGCTAAGCCAAAGTGTTTCGCTGAAGTTTTCATTGGAATCTAGACTCGAGTCCGAGTCTCTTGAGACTTTGATCGACTTTCTAGCGTTTCTGGTTCAAAAGTTATGATCTAAAATAAACAAATTAATTAATTATCTAATTAGCTAATTAATCTAATATTTTTACTAACTAACATCATAACTTTTGAACCCGAAACCCCAGCAGGTCATCCAAAGTATCAAAAGACTCGGATTGTAGCCTAGTTTCCAGTAAAAACTCCAGCGAAATACTACCACCTAACGGTTGGCGCCCAGGGCCAGGCAAAGTGGGCCAAGGTGTCCTAAAAGTCCTCCACTTATGACGTCACTCACAGCCAACCCGCAACCCCCAAGAAAAAATTTTTTTCGAGTGCAATCTACTAGACTGTATGCGTTTTTTGAAACTTTGGCCGAGTCGCTAGAGCGAACAGGAGCGGAGATATTCATGCGCAAAGCCACGTGCGTTTAGGTGTTTTTTTTGCCGGAAATCCCCAAAACCAGCCGGGTGCCAAAGTGTTTTAAACGATTTACTTTATCACTGGACCCAATACTAATTGTGTTACTTAAACTTATTTAGACAAAATTTGAATGTTAAAAGTGGGGGGACCTAGGCCGATTCGGCCTCCCGGTTCCGCCACGTATGCTACAAACCATCTCACAAACTGTTACTTCTGCATGGTAGATCCAAGCAAACGACGGAAAGGAAAGAACGCACCTTCTATCAAGTACCCTGACATTCCATCATCTATTGCTCCTGTACCCCATAACACGACTGACATGCCTGTGCCACAACCACCTTAAGAGATGAACCTTTCATAACAGATGCAAGCTCTGCAGAATCCGAAACGGAGCGATCTTCTGGTGCGTGTGTTCAACGCCGAGTTGGTGGTGAAAGGTGCCCCTACTACCCCAACCAGGAAGATATAATTGATCTCGTCAGGGAATTGTCATTGACAAAGCCAAGCACTGAGCTACTCATTTCCAGACTGAAGCAATGGGACTTATTGGATGACAGTGTACGAATCACTTCACAGAGAAAGTGACATCACGGCTTCTCAGTGTTTTACACTTTTAAAGATGGGTTATGTTACTGCCATGATATAGACGGGCTCTTTCAGGCTATGGGAATTTCTTGTAATCCCTCTGAGTGGAGGCTCTTCATCGACAGCTCATCTAGAAGTCTCAAAGCTGTTTTGCTGCACAACACAAACAAGTCTCCCTCCATTCCCCTGGCTCATTCAGTTCACATGAAGGAAGAGCATCAGAACATCAAAATCCTCTTGAGTGCATTAAAGTATGACCACTACTAATGGGAGGTCATTGGTGATTTCAAGACGGTAGCTTTCCTGGTGGGGCTTCAGGGTGGTTTTACCAAGTTCCAATGCTATTTCTGTCGCTGGGATAGCAGATATACAGCTCTTCAATACAAGCAAAGGAACTGGCTTCCGCGAACCAGCTACGAAATAGGAACTTACAACGTGAAGCGACAACCACTAGTAGATGCAGCAAAAATACTGATGCCACCTCTGCACATTAAGTTAGGTCTTATCAAGTAGTTTGGTAAACAACTTGACACCGAGGTTGAGGCATTCAAGAGCTGTTTCCAAAATTGTCAGACGCAAAAATCACAACTGGTGTGTTTGTAGGACCTGAAGTGAAACGACTGATTAATTCCATTGATTTTCCCGAGATGCTGTCTGAGGTTGAGCGGACAGCTTGGACGTGTTTCGTGTCTGTGGCCAATGGGTTCCTGGGAAAGCACAAGGCAGAGAACTACAGAGAACTTGTTGATGGACTTGTGGATGTATATCAGAAGATGGAATGCAGGATGTCGCTGAAAGTGCACGTACTACATGCTCACCTTGATGAATTCAAAGATAACTTGGGAGACTACTCAGAAGAGCAAGGTGAAAGATGTTAGGTCTTTTGAGAAACGCTATAAAGGACAGTACAATGAAAGTGTGATGGGAGACTACATATGGAACCTTTTACGTGAAAGTGAACTGACGTATGATCGTCAATCTCGAAAAAAATATTTCTTTTTAATTATCCTCAACTATAAATTTAGAGTGCTGTAAAATTACGATATATGCTCTGTAACAGTTTTGACCCAAAGGCTTATATGATATCAGGCCTTTGGGCTGCTGTATCGTTTTTGTGTAATAAGATCGCCTTCGATACTCGTTTTCTTGTAAATGTCATTTTTAGAAAAAAAGTGCAAATACAACTTTTGTCATTCTTGTTTTATGATAACATTGGAGACAACAACAAGTAACATCAGATTTAACATCATTCTATTTATTCAAAACGAGAAAAAATGCTTAAAAAAGGCAAAATTAGCAAAAAATCCAATAAATTGATCTCATGAAGTCAAAACCGAAGTTTGAACTTTTTCAATGCTCATTTTCATCGATTTAGGTGATATTAAATCAGAAAATATTAGTTTTAAGTCAAGGACAAATTTTGCGTTACGCAATGAATTACTGTCATTTAATTAACAACGATTTTTTAGAGATGTAATGAAATGCAAATGCTAACAAAAATTTCTAGGACGTCAGAATCAAGCTTATTTTTCAGTTATGAAAACACTGTCACCGAAGGAACAAACCTGCGGCCGGTCAAAGCAGTGCGCCGCGATGAACGTTTTCTTTTATTAGCGCTAAAGTTAATTTTGCTTGAAAAGCATGCGCAAAGCACTTTTAACTGGCCGAAAAACACATGCATAAACCTTTTTGATGTCTAGACGTGTTAAACTCCTGGTGCATGGCACATGTTGAGATAAAAACATTTTGCATCTCAAATAAACTATAAATGTTGACAAATATAAACCAAAGGGGCGTGAGCGTCGGAAGGATTTTTTCCAGGGGGGGGGCACGAGGGTATTTTTCCAAATTATTTCTAGGGGGGGGCAAAAGTGGTTAAATTTGTTTTTTCCTACTCGAAACAACGAAAACAACTTTTGCTGAAATTTTCAAAATCCAGGGGTTCCTTGGCCCCCTGTACCCCTTCCGACAACCATGCAAAGGGGTCTACGTGGACGCAACATGGTTAACATCCATAGACCACTAACTGCATTACTTGGCTAGGACAAGCTTAGCAGTGATTGCTAAAGTAGGCTAAATTAACTCTTCTAACTACACTATAAACTCCATTTTGCTGTCTGAACAGCAGGCTGCGCTGATGCGTAACTTTGGTCGAAAGCACCAAAGATATCTTGCTTCTATGCAGTACAAAATACGAGAAGACTAACTGGTCTAAGCATAATAAATTTTTTAACAACAATCACTACACAAAATACGTTGATCAGGTATAAGTCTGACCTCTGGAAGTATACAACTAGCCATATAGGCTAAGTTCACGTCCAACACTCCAAGCAATGAATGGTGACGCTTTACGCTCAAATCTCAAATATATTACCACACAAATGTACCAAAATGATCAGTCGATGTTATTCCAGGTAACAGCAGCCAGTACTGCTCTGTCTGTAAATTACAGGACAAAAGATAATACTGATTGATAAAAACTACACTAATTTCTAGTGTTTCGCATTTTAATTTTGGCGTTGAAGCTTTGTTTGTGAGGCTCCTCCCATAAAAGCCCCGCTGTGGCGACGGGACTGAATTTTGGACCTCCTGCGTCGCTAGACGATAAACTTGCAGATATTAGTCTGATACGGATAATCATATATTCCAGTTAAGCACATGCAGAAATCTTGGCAAATTAGTTATGCGATTAACTGGATTTGGCTGTACTAACATCCGAAATCACCGAAAACACACCGAGAAATCCTTGAAAAACGCTAAACACGAAAACCTACTAAAAATCCAAAGATTACTAAATACCGAAATACAAGCTAACAAGGGGGCCCATTTTTTATATTTAACCTGCCATGGGGGGCGGCGCGCACCCCTTCCCCCCGTCAGTTACGCCACTGCTCAAGACTACTATACTACAAAACAACTGAAGTCAAAGAACATACCCAGCTTGAACACACGCGGTATCACAAACTGTCAACATTTTGTTCCACTGAATGTCTGTAGCCTTGACTACAGTGCAGGCTGGTTAATCTTGTCTTTTCCCGTATTTTACCCATAAAAAGCAAGAAGAAGGACACCCAGTCTGAACGAAAGTACTTCTGTCCTCCTGTAGTAATCTGATACGGCTTCAGACGTTCTGTGTGACAAATTATACGTAACAATAATTCATTCTCAACCCTATAAAAAGAGAATCCTCATTGTAATTAATCTCAACACTTTGCGTTGCACCATGTTCAGGCCCGTAGCCAGGTTTTGAAGTTTGGAGGGGCAAAATACATTGAAAGGGGGCACGATTTTTGTTTGTATCATATTTGTATAACAAATTTTCTGGTAACAAGAAAATTTGGGGGGGGCACTGCCCCCGAATGCCCTCCCCGTGGCTACGGGCCTGACCTATTTGACTTATTTTCTAAGGCCGCACATTCGTTCTTCACTAGAATGTTTTATTAACTACATGGTAAAAATGTCAATTGAGCAAAAACAGAAAAACAAATACATATTAGCGTACTTGAAAGTTGAAACTCGAAGCGGAACGCCGTACCGGCAATAATTCTTTCACCGGAACGGCGTTCCGGGTCGTTCCGGCTTAATTTCATCTCTACTTCCAACTGCCATGGATAGAAGCGCTGTTCAAAATGTGGCGGAGAGCACGAATGGAAAGAATGCTCTTCCCCCACTAGAAAATGTCCAAACTGTGCAGGCGAGCACAGCACTTCGGATAAAAACTACGCCAGATTCACAAAGGAATCTGTGGTTTTGAAAATAAAACATACACCTACCCAGAACCTGACTTATGCAGAGGCTTGTAAACAATATTCTAAAACGTAGATTGCTGCAAGCATTTCCGCATTTAACAACTCTGACCTCCCTCCCCTTCCCTTAAACTACAGCTGCAGTCGAAATATGGACACAGCTCATCGCCCCCCTGTCATGGGCGTAATTTTGTCGTAAAATGTGGGGGACAGCTTGGTGTGAAACCAATATAGTCATCGGGTTGATGCAGAAGTGGCGTTTCATATATACAGATTCCCTCTTATTTGTAGAGGTGTTATGAGAGCAACACTAATCACACTTTGTCCTTGCAGATGATTTACCTATTGATATACTTAAATTTGTTGCTGGACATGGTGCTGTAGTTCAGCCTGCTTCTATTAATATCGTACTTGGATGCAAACAAGCACAGCAATATAGTAGAAAACATCAATTGGGTTTTATCAGAACAGTCAGTTAGAGGGCACAAAATGTTGAATGGCATTGGTCGCACGTGCATATCACTCTTACAGTAGAACACTTCAACTTTCATGCATTTTATAAAGAGTGTGGGTTACAGAGCTATTTGATGTCTTGTTCAGGTCGCTTAACGTTACAAAGACAATAAGTATTTTTCTTGCACATTTCCGTTTCTTGAAAAAGCTACAAATCTTTTTAATGCTACTGGGCGTCATGTATTCAGCTTCACTCCTACCAAAATCTCCATTGATATCCTCTTACCAGCACCAAAAACATTTGGCCTAAAATTAGCGTAGCGTACTTCACAAAATGATTTCAATCTATATTTACTGTTGGTGGGTGGAGGATGTATCCTTTCAATCTCCCTTTGTTGGCCCCTGTATACATACCCACACACAGTTGTAAAAGAGCCTCATTTTGAAGCATGAACCCGGCCGGAGCCCAAAATCACAAACCCGAACCCGGCACGAGCCAGGCACTTATTTTTGAAGCCCGATTTAGGCCCGAAAGCCAAATTTACCGAGGGAGTTTAAGATATACGCAACTGCGGAGAAAGAAAAAACGTTGTTTTCGGGTATAGCTGTAGGTACACGGTTTATCACACCCAAAATAACTACCACCCTGGCCAAAATATTGGCATAATCTGGCACAAACGTAGGATATTAGTAAACGATAATACTGTGGAATATAATGTTTCTTAAGAAAAAAAGAAACTATCACGAAATTATCCACGATGACGTTATAGGCATGACAAGCCTGCTTGTAGGCTTCTTAAAACAAGCCAAAAATCGCGTGAGTGATTGATCTCTTTGAAGCAAAGCCATCGCGTGCTAATTTCCTCACCGCTGTCGCCTTCTCAAAAAGAGTGTGAGACTAATCCGAGCAGAAAAGAAAAGAACGCAGCTGTGTTTGTAAACAGAATTAGCTGAAAAAATCACAATCACTTCACTCACAGAAGTTACTGCGGTGAACACAACAAATCTACGTCACGAAAGAAAAAAATCGTTACTCCTAATGCTATAAAAAAGTTTTGTATGCAGGCCTGAAATATTTCGACAAATTTAGGCCCGAGCCCGGCCCGATCCGAAAAGCCTGCCCTGACTTACAACTCTGCACCATGTGAAAAGTTTCATTCTAAGAGTTCTGCGGTACTTGCAAAACGACACGAAAATATAATTAAGATTAAATCAAAATGCACAACGGTGAATTGGCAAAAAAGTACCAAGTTTCACCTTTAACACGAAAAGAATGTCCAACAAAACTAGGTGTGATGTCCTTTTAAAGCAAATGTTTCGCACTTGGATGAAAACGTTGCTACATTGTGGGTTTGGTTAAACCCAAGTAAATTAGATAACTTGCGAACCAATGCATTCAGCACAAGCACAAAATGTAAGAGTCACGGAAAAAATATATTTTTTATTTGTTGGTCACCATTGTCGCGACATTACAAACAAGAGGATAAATGTATATTTTATCTTTGTTTTGAACTATAGGCCAATACACAGCTACGTAAATACTGTAGGCTGCTTCAACGTTTTGAGTGAAATCCTGTTCCCTAATAGTTGAAGACAGTCTTTTTCCACACTGCCCATCCCAAAACTAAGTCTCCACAATAGTGCTGCTTTTTTGTCTTCGGCAAAAGCTTCGCAGAGATTTTCCCGAAAATCTAACTTTCTGACAAATACAGTAGCATCATTATATTATACGCTGTCTGTTTCTGAATACGTGACAACCAACGTTAAAGCGAAGCCCTACGAATTTCTGCACGAAACAAATAATCAGGGTTGCGAGATGAAAATGTCAATAAAAAGCCAAACAGTTCTAGAAAGAAGCCAGAAAAAGAACAAACCGATTATTTCAAGGCCAGAAAAAAAGCCACACTTTGTTTGTGCTACTGGTATTCCTTTGTCACACAGAAACATCTTAATTACAAAAATCTCATCAGACATTTTCTTCGAAATTTGGATTAAGTCTTGCTTGGCCTTGTGTTGGAGCTGGTAGGTTTGAAAAGAAGCTCATTACTGATGTTTCTCCGATTTTTCATGGTTTGTGAGATTGCACGCTTTAGCTACAATGATGCCACCGTTTGCATACTGATCCATTGGCAGCCTTCTGAACCATACGAAAGTTATCTTCCATTCACTCCTGTACTTACAACCAGAATGATAAGAGCGCTTCTGCGACGTCATTGCCGTATTCTACCGCGGAGACGCAGACCTTCTCCTAGAGCTGAGCCTGTCTGGTACTTGCAGCACACGGAATGAATTATTTGCGTTACCAGTGGAAATGTGTGCACTGTGCAAACATTTCCAGTGATTACGCAAAAAACTTATTTCGAATCTTCCATACCTAAAATCTTAGTAACATCACAACGCTGGCGTCGGTCTAATATAGCATTTTTTACAAATACTTGGCAAATGTGTTGCCGATTAAATTGGAATGGTAATATTTTCCTTCAGAGGAAACTTTTTCAGCGTAAAAATGCCAAAAAAGAGTCAAAAGGCCAAACGAATTCTTAAAGGCCAACCAACTTGAGTTGAGGCCAAAAAAAGGCCAAAAGGCCAAATAAAATATTTTAAGCCAACCAACTTCAAACAAGGCCAGATTTCTGAAATTTTGGGCTAAAAAGGGTCAACCTGGCAACCCTGCAAATAATGGCTGTACTGTGGTCTCTCACATGTGCTGCTGTAATACTCTCACTGTTACAAGCAAATAACCTTTCTAACAGTATACCACACAGGGTAAAATGTCGGACAAAAGTAGTTAACCATCTTCCACGGTTACTAGGAACTTGAAAAATGCTAAAAATTATGTTATCGAAGCTAAAATTTGGAAACTAACAGAATCAGTGATACTACACTAAACTCTGTTTCAACATGAACTTGGCTATGTGTAAGCTACCATCTAGCATGAAAAGCTCTTCACACAAAACATGACAAGCATCACTTTTATTTTTGAAACCTCTCCAAATACAAAACCTAAAGAGAAAAACGCCGGGGTAAATGACATTTTATATCCCCTCCACCTGAAAAAGTTGGGGGACACGCACCCCGTGTCTCCCACCAAATGTCCCCTATGCCCCCTGTCAACATAAGCTATAACCAGGGGCGCACGCAGGGGGGCTGAGGGGGTTAGAGCCCCCCTTAACGGAAATCGCTTAAACACAAATTTGTTGCTGAAATTTGTTAAAACACAAAACAATTCCGCACATGCGTACATAGCTATATAAAGATTTCAATTATATCCAGTGGTATAATGATCTGTTACCTTGTTACGTTACGAGTGTTACACTTCAATTGCAATAAGCAAATCGTGCTAAGACTATAGGAAACCCTCGCTGAATGTCGCTTTTCGACAAAGACGTTGCGATTCATTAGTCATAATGGCATTGAGAGAAACCGCTTCATACATGCTATGACGTAGAAACTCTGCAGGTGTTGCGCAAAGCGTTACGATTGGAGTTTTTTCCTCCTGTAGTTCAAATTTCGGGTACCGTGATAGTCAGAAGAGTGGGAGGAAAAATCGATAAGTTTGTAGTTGTACAACGCAAGCGGAAAAGGAGTTCGTCAAGAGAAAGGGCTTTTGCAAAAGAGATAGAAATGACACTAGCTCGTGCTCAGAGTCTACCAGTCAAGTATTCAGTAGTGAAAATGATATTTGTAACTTCGTTGGAATTCCCCTGACTGATGCTGATCGACGAAAGGTATTGTTTAATTGCTGGTCCCCTCCTTTAGGTTTCTCGTTTCCATATGTAACAATTGGTGCTCAAAATAGAAGTTTCCAGAAGCAATGGTTAAACGAATTAACATGGTTAGCGTACAGTAATATTTACTATGGAGCTTTTTGCAAATGGTGCTTTGTGTTTTCTCCTGACTGTCAGTCGTAGCGCAAAACCTCCCGGCTCATTGCATATAATTTATGATACTATTTTTATGTGTGTTGTGTAAAAAAGTTTCGGGACCGCACTGCAATTATAAAAAGGCAAAGGAACGTTGCAATAATCACCAAAACTGTCACTATCATAAATTATATGCAGCCATGTTCGATAACTTTGTGCAGACAATGCCGACAAATCCAGAGATGTACGAAATGCTTTAAACGGCAGTCGACAGAAGGCTGTCGAGGAAAATCGAAGTCGCGTTTCCTATATCATCAGAACTATTGAATTTTGCAGTCGCCAAGAAATACCATTGAGGGTCACAGAGACGCTGGTGCATTTTCACTGAACGAAACTGATTGTAATGACAGAGTTTTTAAAGCTGCCTTGACTGCGAGTGGAGGCTGCTGGCAAGTAAACATCTGACCCCTTTTTAAAGGCTCCCCGCAACGCTTCATATTTAAGCTGGAGCGTGCAAAATCAAATAACATCTTTGATGGTTGATGCCATACAAAAGCAAATACTTTCCGATATTTCCCAATGTAAATACTTTTCGGTACTAGCGGATGAAATGACGGATGTAAGTCAAACAGAGCAACTTAGTTTATCCGTTCGGTTTATCAAAGATACCAAAGTGCACGAATAATTTTTGTGCTTGGTTCCAGTTTCTTCAACAACAGGCAAAGATCTTGCATCTACGATTCTCACCCAACTATCTCAACTTGGCTTAATCTGGAACATATGCGTGGCCAAGGTTATGATGGCGCAAGTAATATGAGCGGAAAATATCGTGGTGTCCAGGCTAGAGTAAAAGAATTGTACCCTTTCGCCATGTACACTCATTGCTGCAACCATGTTCTTAACTTGGTCATTAGTACTTCATCGCAGTTGCCAGTTATTAGAAATGCGATGGCAACTATGTCGGACATATGCGTTTTTCTGTCGCGTTCTGCACAGCGCGTATCGATATTTCAAGACAATGTTGAAAGAGAAGTTTCAGGCTCGGTTTCTTCACGACAGAAGCTGAAACCCATTTGCGCCACACGCTGGGTAGAAAGACATGACTCGATTATCATTTTCGTGACACTACTGCCAGCAGTTGTTTCTGCACTTGAGGAATTGCAGCAGGAAAACAAGCAAGTGGAGGTTGCGACCAAAGCAGCAACTTTGCTCAATTCTGTACAGAAATGCACGTTTTTAATCGCGGCTTTAGTTATGCAACACACTTCTGGTATAATCCTG
>Ga0210059_1016813_pt1 | contig 10519 bp, 8 predicted proteins | sample Ectturendosymbi2_FD_188042 | JGI IMG/M metagenome (GOLD analysis project Ga0210059, IMG submission 188042) | Ecteinascidia turbinata endosymbiont from Florida, USA - Sample 2 (SPAdes) (version 2) | ecosystem: Host-associated > Tunicates > Ascidians > Unclassified | place: Key West, Florida... | reverse complement strand
CTGTTCACGTAGTTGCTCTTCTGTTTTTAACATGCATTCTCGAACGAAACTGTAAGCGCAGGTATAATGTCGTCAAACAAACCAACACCCTGACAAATCGTCAACAGAACGCTGCGAGCAGGATTCGAACCTGCGCGGGAACATCCCATTGGATTTCGAGTCCAACGCCTTAACCACTCGGCCATCGCAGCTCGTGTCAACGCATAAAAACCTTTGCATTGGTATCCTTATTTTCAACACTATGAGGATCCGACCATTTTCCTATATTCTCTTCTCATCCGACTATTTTTCTCTTCTACTTTGCCAGTAGATTAATGAATTAATTATCCCTTTTTGACCATACCTTGCCAACTACTAACGCTAGTTGGCCAATCAAGGGCTCTAAAGGCGCTGATTTTCGCCTAGTTTATTTCAAAAGACAAAACGAGTGAATTGCCACTTGAACTTTTTCCCAAAGCCTGAGACGTCATCCCCAAATCCCTTAACTTCCCACCAGTCGTTACGTCACCCCCAAAAAATTTCAAACCCAAAAGTAACCGGACTTTTTAAGTCGAAGCGAGGAAACTTTCTGCTTCTTCAAAGGTTTGAATATCTCTCTAGCTCTATCGGTTGTTCAGCGATGAGCGGAAAAGCGCGAGGGGATATATTCTGTTATCCTTAAAGGGCTGAAATTCACTCCTGCAGCCTCCAACCAAATTGAGGCATTCAGGCGGCTGTCAAGTCTGAGGCAGTTGCTTCTGCCAAGTCGGGGAGGCAACACACTTTCTGCATCTACCTAAGTTACGAATCATTTTCCTGAAAATTCAGTCGACCACTCACGTTTTGGGTGATTCGCGCAGAAAACGTGTGAAATGGCCTGGGAAGTAAGCTAATGAGCTCACATAAAGCGTCACGCAAAAGCGTCTGTTGCTAGTTCTTCTGATTTGCCGTCCATCCAAAAATGTGTTGTTTAATTTACTGCACCTGTTCATCGGGTCACATTGTCGATGCATCGCAATTTTTCTATGGCATAAATCTGGGGAAGCTTTAGTAAAGCGAAATGGGTTTTAGAGAAAAGCGAAATTTACGAGACAAATCTGAGACGTTGCTCTTGATTTGCTGAAAAAACGGTATCATAAATCATGGCAGTTGCTAATTGTTCAGGTAAAACTTCCTCCTCTGTGATTGTACAACAGTGCCTTTCAGGTGATGAAACGATGGAGGCAAAATTAATTGAGGCAAACTGTTGTGAGTGTGACTTTTCCTCGGTCTTTCAAAAAACACTTTTGTCGTTCTCAAGACACATCCAGATGCTGTTCACTGTTTTTTAACCCTGGAATCCACAAAAGATGTCTTGTTCTTGCTTCGGTGATACATTTCACATCAAATTTTTGTCACGGCAATTCAACGAATTGAGCGCACACAATAGAGAATAATCGGCGGATGCGGATAAAGCAGAACAAACGTTTGCCTTTTTAATGTCCTCAGGCAAACAATACACACACCTATAAGCAGGGGCGTAACGAGGTTAGATGGCGCCCGGGGCAAGAAGCAAGTTTGGCGCCCCCCATGTTCGAACCTGAGGTCTTTCGGAAGCAAATGTACAGTATTGAAGAAAGTGCTTGTGACACTACTGTTTTTTTTCTGCGCTCCCGCAGTCATTCGGCGTCCTCATAGTGATTAGGCGCCCGGGGAATTGCGCCCCATTTTGCCCCCCTCGTTTCGTCCCTGCCCATAAGCAATCCTTGACGCTAATCACCATCGTATTTTGCTGCGACAAGGCGCGTACAACCAGCTACAACGGTGAAGCTGGGGGCAGGAGGCTGCGAAAAACGGGAGTCGTGCGGGCTGCAATCCTCACCAGAGAAATATCACTTACAGTGAGGAGGAGGCAATTATTACGACAGGCGTGGGGGCAGGGTAGCCACCCAACTATTTTGGTTTAGGGCAAAAATCATTTCAAACAGGCAAAAAAGTGTGTATCGAAATTGCAATTCAGAACTCTTCTCTGTTTGATGGCGTGAAAATTAAATTAGATATGTCTTTTCATCACGTAGAGTAGCGACAATTTACCACAAGGGCAAAGCAGATAAATCTGCTTGCATTTACTAGGAAGTCGATTTCACATCATTCAGGCATCTTCAATCCTGTAAATTTCAAGCAAAAGTTTACAGGTGAAATGATAAACACTAAAGCGCGCAAGACGTAGAGAAATCAGTTTCAGACGCACGATAAGTCTTTTAGAATCAGAGGAAACACGTCGACTGTAGTTTAAAACACACGCCATAACCATTACGCTGTCATCACCAAGAGGTGGGTATGCGTGACAGTAACATTAGTGGAACGGTACAATGTCTACCATAAACATACTGTCCATCAAGAACGAGGCCAGCCACTGCTTCTACGAGAAATGGAATTATACTCGGCGTGATGCATGGAAAACGGGAATTCATATACTGTTCGATAAGCGCAAAAATACGCGATCTTTACAACGTCCTTGTAAGTGAATGACACATAATATAAGAGCGTAATTAGAAATTTCTGATTAGAAAACATATATGCAGTCACGCAGCACGGCAAATCCCTCATCAAACCGATCACACCCATTTTGTACAAATAACGTTGGTTGTAGGCAGCATCTTAAATCGTGCAGTAACTGTTGCGACACTGCGTCACAAAGCGAAAGGTCGGAGGTTCAACCCTGGGCGGAATCACCACATATCGTGACCTTGCTTCACAGTAGTACCAATCATGAAATGATCACTGCTACCATGAACCTTTGTGTTGAAAACATGTGAGCAGTTATCAACATTTCCGTATTGCCATGCTGCCACCGCCTCAATCGCTGCAACTAAATGCATTTCAATGGGTTTGTCACTACGTTTTTCGTATATGCATATAACCATTACACGTGTTGTTGCCTACAGTATGGGCGTCCGAAGGGGGTAGGGTTGCCAAGGCCCCCCTGGGTTATGAACTTTTGTATTTTGCCATTAAATATTTAATCGAATAATGTTTTTCTCAGTTTTCACGTTCGTAAATTGAAATTTCAACACTTTCAGACCTCCCCTGGAAAAAAATATGTTTGGCAACCTTTGTCAAAATTCATTAATGCCCCCCCTGGAAAAACCTTCCGTCGTCCATGGTTGAAAGCAGTGCTTCTCAACCGGTGGGTCGCGGCCCACTGGTGGGCCGCGAAATGTTCCAAGATAACTTAGATATTATTTGAAAAAAGTTATTGGTTGAAACAAACTGCATTTTTTTAGAAAACGTTATGAATTACGAAAGCCAAAAATGTATTAATATCGTATTTCATGCAAGGAATGCTCCCATTTTTAACGCCATAATTACGCCTAGTCATGAGTTCTGAAACAAATTTTTCGTGAAGTGGGCCCAAAATCAAAGTCTCGGCAAAAAGTGGGCCAGGACATCAATAAGGTTGAGACGCACTGGTTTAAAGTACATTAATGCGGTTCCATAAGGGACAAAAGAGTAGCGGTCGTACCTCACTTAAGCCCGTTGTTGCGGGGGAGTAAACCGCCCAAATGGAACTTCAACGTGATTGTGCGCGAGACCATATCGCAACTGCTCTGAAAATAATAGCAGTAAAGTTTGATCTTCCCCAAGGAAATTGTGCTTAAGATTCCGCTTACTCACGTACAAGCTGTCATGTGAGTGTTGAAAACGATTGTGTCGCCACAACCAGGGGTGTAGTGGCAATTTCATAGGTTCCGGCAGCAACAACCAGCTGCCCACAAAGTCAGAGACAGCCTGTTTTTCGCTTATATTTGTAGGTAACAACCCATCATGGGGCTCCGGCAGCACTATACCACTGGCCACAACCATTGTCTTGCCGGGTTGTGTCGTGCCTTACTGCGGAACATTGTTCAGCCAGCAGTGCATCAAAACATTCAAAGCGTAGTTGATTGCTGGTTCGACGAAGAGTCTTGCGTTGTCGATGTTTTCCATGTAAATACTCTACGCAAGCAATCAACAATGGCTGCGAAACATTGCTGGACCAACTTCTTCACCCAAGCAAACGGCGTTGCGTATATTATGGGGTTCAGGGAACTGTTAATGGGCAAAAGCACGACGACCGACACCGCATAGGCCATCGGGTCCAGGACCTGGCCGCCCATGCTCAGAAACGTCATGATGGATACAGGAAACCAGCAGCACATGTCGGTCCCTATCAAGACCGAGATTTTACGATACATTGCCGCTGATCTGTGGCGCTGCTGCTCTTCAGACGATATGCCATGCTGTGTCTGGCGCATTGTGTGGCGATATATCGCAACATACGCTGCCGCAATATACAGCAGAGCAACGAAGTTGAACGTTATTATGGCGGATGACATCACGTTAAATCCTCCGTCGTCGTCACTAACTCTATACAGTTTTGGCATGCATACGCCGTTGTCGCTGTAATAACCAAAATGTCCTCGCGCCGCTGGTGCGATCTCGTGAAAATGACGTTCCAGATAATTTTCGATCTCATGCCAGTTATTCTCAAGCATGACTGGTTTGTTTGCCAAACCACTGACTCGAAGTGCAAATCGTTGAAGTTCAGCCAAAGTTATCAAATCGGTAGAAAAATAAGGGCTGCTACTGATTCTCAGCTTGCTAATCATGTATGGGGCAAGCTGCTCCGCCAAGGGTATCAGAGCTAGGGTCAAAGAAACAGCCCAAATCATCGAAATCCACAGAACCAGCAAACGCACTCGTAATGATCTGCTAGCGATCGGTTTGTAAAGGCAATATATTCTGTAGGATGTGATGCACACCAGGGTGAGCACAGAAGCTTCACTCGACACAACGGTCATCACGCCAATACAGCCGCAAAGCGCGCTTGTTCGCCACATTTTATCCGCTTGACAGTAATAACCTGAAAACTGAACCGTTTTTGCACCGATAGTCAGCAACACTAATCCCATAATAAAGTCAGCTAAGGCAAGGTTTACTATCAACGTGCTGTTGACCAATCTGACGTTGGAGCGTCGCTGAGGAGGTAATTTCATTTCGCGCACAAGGTTGGCAACAGTCAGGACCATGACCGTGAGATTTCCCGACAATGACAGGAACGCCATCAACCAAATAACGACTCGGAGAAATGTCCATCTGATAAGTTCTTCCCTTGACGATAACGCGGTGTTCTCAAAGACATCGCGTGGACATTCGTCCGAGTTATCGGAGCAGTCTTGTTTTCCATCCAGCACCTTTTCCCGGGGAACAAACAAAGGAACATTGTTTTCACAGTAAAAGTGTGAAGTTTCCGAACAGTTCATCTCATCCGAGAGATCAACACAATCTGGTGGAAAGGATCCATCACATCTTTTTCGTTTCGGCACGCTTACAACTTTTTTGCTTCCTGAAAAATTTAGATAAATGCTGTGAATCCCATCAAACCCATTGCCACTGGAGCACGATTCACTTTTTTGTGTTTTAAATAAGCTGCTGATGCGTGTTTATCGCCATTGCTGTTAATTATTTATTCACTGGGGGTTGAAACCAAGAAATGTGAGGGAATAAGCGCGTGCAAATAAAGGAAAGTTTGATTACCGCTTTTCACCTGGGGAGCAAAACGCATAGTCCCTCAATCCCCCTGGCGACGAAAATGAATTAATACCGACATCCATACCTGTGGGCCACTGAACATTTCCTGCATCGCATTTAAATTGACGTTCAGAACACCCTTCTTCGTCTGCACCATCGTAACACTCTTGCACACCGTTGCAGATAGACCGTCCAAAGGCAAAGTTAAATATTCCCAAACATTTTCGGGCAAGAACGTGCATTGGCCTGGAGTTCCCAAGAAACCCGGGAGGAACATAATGCTGAAAGGATTTGATAAAATTTTCAGTAGCTTTAAAAAATATAATTTCAAGCGATGAGATAACAACGCATTAATTGCCGCGTTCATCATTGCACATCCACAATGCTAAAGTACCGTATTGATGGACAGTACCAGCGCAAGAAATAAAAACTGCCAATAATCTGCGCAGAGATAGATCTCTGATAACTGAATCTGTGTAGAGACAGCGAAATCTGCGCAGAGACAGCGAAATCTGCGCAGAGAGAGCGAAATCTGCGCAGAGACAGCGAAATCTGCGCAGAGAGAGCGAAATCTGCGCAGAGACAGCGAAAGCTGCGCAGAGAGAGCGAAATCTGCGCAGAGACAGCGAAATCTGCGCAGAGAGAGCGAAATCTGCGCAGAGAGAGCGAAATCTGCGCAGAGAGAGCGAAATCTACGCAGAGAGAGCGAAATCTGTGCAGAGAGAGCGAAATCTGCGCAGAGATAGCGGTTTTTGTGCTAAATCTGTCCGATATATAATTTTTTTTACGAACGGTGCCCAATACCGTAGTTATAATTCTAAATGTTCGCTGCTGATCGTGAGCACTCTAGCGTTGCGTCTGAAAACAACCGATTCTTTCCTAGAGACCAGTCAGTGCACGTAAGAACACAACAGCGTGGAAATGCAGAAAAATCCTGATTACGAGATGTGAAAAGATTAGATTTTGACCGGAATTGGCGAAGATCCGGATTAAAAAATCCGAATAAACCGAAGATTTTTATGAAGAATAACGTTAGAAATCATTCGTACTACCAGTTTATCCGGTATTGGCGAAGATCCGGATTAAATGAGATTTGCTCTAGTATCTGAATTGTGCAACCACACAGCTGATGCATTACTGCCTTTCATGTTTTTCTGAACTATAAACAGTTTTCTAAGGATATTGTTTAGCAAAAACAGATGAAGAAGTAGCTCTTTTTATTCAAGTAAATTCTAGAACATAGGAATAAATCACTTTCACTTATCAATTTCATTTTCCCAAATGAGCTTTCATATCGGGAAGTATTTACACTTCATTTATTACATCGAATGAAAGAAATTCATTCTCTTTCAATGATGATTAAAGTTAGGCTTCTTAGGCATTGCTGTAACATGGAGGATCTTATTTTTTATCAATTTCAACTGAGAAAATGACCTCTCACAACTTGCATTTGAAAATCCGATGGTGAGCAGTAACCTACTTGCAATACATAATGTTGGGAGAACATAGCTTCCAAACTGCGCTAAACACCTAGAAGAATATTTAGGATCAGAGGGAACCGAGCGATACTTTGAAGACTACAAGCAGCTGATCTGTAGGCTAGGAGGAATTGGCCAGCGTACAAAGGGGAGGAAGAGAGATAGGGTGTAAGGCACTAAGATAGCAATTGCATTGCTTGATCTCTCTCTCGGGTCACTTAACTAACATTTGCATGCCCCTTTCAAGTAGCTTCTCATCAGATCGTTACAGCATGTGCTATTAGGCTAACAACACGAATAAGGATCTAGTTACAGCATTTTATTAAAATATAATTTATGTAATTTCACTCTTCGGAATGTCCCCATGCCTGGGGTGCCCTGGTTCGTGGCAACAGGCTGTTGTCAGATTTCTGAGTTTATCGCCAACAGATTGGACACACAGGCACACTTTTTTTTCCAAAAACCTGAAGGTACCGCCATATTTATTTTAGACAACTTTTTTTCTTCAATCAAAAATCGTCTTCCTGTAAACTGCCAAGTGCCAACACAATGACAAATTTCAGTGAATTGAAGAAGTCTAAGGGAGGATTGCAATTGACTTTTCGTTTTAAACAAGGCTTAGAATGTAGTGAAAGTAATATACCAAGTACAAAAAAACAAGGCCTTACCAAACCTAAAGGTATTTTAGTGCATACTGCTGGCTTTTCACGACAGTCAGCCCGAGGGCTGCACTCGTCCTCCATATTCCTACACTCAGTTATTCCATCGCACCTGTAAAAAATCATATATTCAAACTAAAACGGCGCAAAAATCATGTCTGCAACAAAAAATTCTTAGTCAAACGCACGACAATGCTCTTTCCAGCCGCTGGGCAGTGGGGAACGGTGGCGTGGGACCCTTCACTTGGAACTAGTGCCCCTCAAAATGACCTTTCTGTCTTTTACTGAATGCAGCCGGCACCGAACCTCCCATCAAACAAGAACTCTTAGTTTGAAACAAAATATTTCGATGTGTGCTTTTCTGTGATATATGGCACAGTGCTGGAAAGGGTTTGGAAATTTTTGACCCATTTCAATATTGTTTGCAGCAAAAGCGCATTGCCTGAATTTACTAAAACTTCACCTTCTCGCTTTAGGCGGAAAGTAAGCGTTGAAAAACGATTTCACGTTCAGTTTCGAAATTATTTCATATTCCTCAGGAGATGTTTCATCGCAATCGAAGTCCAGTGCTTGTGTGGTACCAGCATCTACATCCGGGAGACTGCACCACTTCTCATCAATTCCTGACCGAGGACAGTCGATGATATGATCACAAACCTGGGTACGTTTTATGCATTTCTCACCAGCAGCGCACCAGATTTCACCGCGCTCGCAATGTTTGCACGCTTCTTCGCCGGGATCGTAACAAACGCTGCTACACAACCGTTGAGTTCGGGTTGCTGCAAGGGTTGCTTCTCCGCACAGGCATTCGTCAGTTAAATCTGGACAGTCAACAATCCCATCGCAAATCTGTCTGTGGGCAATTATTGTTTGTTTATCTAAGCAAGTTGTGCACATAAACGTTCCGTTCTTGTAGCAACGATCCGATTGGTCATCGCAGTTGGAATATTCGTCCATCAGATTAAATCTTGGAATTGAGCAATATTTCTCTTTGTTGTCCAATCCGTCGTGCTTCTTCGAACATTTGAAACCAAGAAGCGATTTTTGGTCATCGGTGCTGTTGATGCAATCGATGTATGGGTCGCACGAATACGACCAATGAATGCATTTGTCGGGTTCGGATGGACACCGGAACATTCTCGGCTCCGAACAACTTTCTACCTCATCACTGCAATCGCCGCAGTGGTCCATCCCGTCGCATAGCAACTCTAACGGAATGCAGCGTTTGGCGTTGTGGCATCTGAACTCCCCACCAGCGCAAGTTTCGTTACCCAGCATTGCAATTTCATCGCTCCCATCTAAACAGTTGTATAGAGTGTCTCTTTTCCAAGAACGTGGAATGCACCGACCGTTGTCACGGCATCTGAATTCAATATTTGGAATGCAGGTCAAAGACGTCGTTTCGTCTGAGCGATCTGCACAGTCAGGGAAGCCATCCAAGACTCGGTATCTTGGAATGCACCTCCCGCCGCTGCTGCATTGAAACTCAGTTTGATTAAAACAGGGACCTATATCAGTCTGTTCGTCTTCTCCCAACTGGCAGTCTCGCTCGCCATCATTAACCCACTCACGTGGAATGCATCTCACGCCTTTGGTAGATTTGCATTGAAACTCGGAATCAAAGCAGACAGACAAAGAAACTTCTTCGTCGCTGGAATGTTTGATCGCAGCTGCGTTGCAATCCACTTTTCCGTCCATCACTTTATATCTCGGCAAGCAGCGTAGACTGTGTTTGCATTGAAACTCTGCAATATAAGTTATTTTGGTGATAAGCCAATAGAAGTGTTTCCACGAACTTCGCGAGGTTAAAAAGTAAGTTGTTTTTTGTCAAACAGAAGCTAAATTATTCCTAAGTGCAATTTATCAAGTCAATAGTCTCGTTTTTCGTAGTTTAACTGTTAAAAATTGTATGTCTATTCACAAAAATTTGTATCTCCACTTTTCAGGCTAGGCGGTTCCACACTACTTCTGAAATCACTGGCACTATTTTGGGAGCTGAAGCAAGCGTTATTGATTAATATATAAAGATAATTGAAGAATCCAGTGTAATTAGTATAACTTTTTTACACGAAATAACATACATTTCTTTTGTCGTATTTTTTCGGAATATTCGAAATTTGTAGATAATATCAATTAGACATTGAGCATTGTAAGAAAAAGCTACACTTTTCCATGTTTCGTAGTAGGATAACTGAGTTCATAAAAAACATTTCTGATTCCTTCTAAACTCGATTCCTGTGTTTGGATACGAATGTAAAGTCGTCAAATACCCATGGATAAATTTATACAAACGAACAAAGTGGAGAGCACAGTTGTGGCAGTGGACAAGTCACTTTTTGCTCGTCACTGTAGCAGTGTCGTAGTCTACCACAACAGCACAATTTTGGGTTTCGTAGACTGCTGCGGTGATTGGTTATCCTCAAAACGATGCTCAAGTCTCACGTGCACAAACGGGTGTAAAATAGTGGTTTCCACTTTTCATGTTCCCACGTTCCCGGAATGGCCCTACCAAGAACAGTGTGGGTTCGCCTTAACCGCCTCCGTTCCACTGTCGGACGTTTCCACTCTTGCTTACACAAATGGTGTATGCACCCTCTGCGGCCTGTGAGTGGGGCGCAGAAGAACAAACCGTTGACCATGTTGTCCTTCACTGTCCGATCCATCAACCTCCTGATGGACTGCACGGCCTGACGGTTCTGGATGATGAGACAATCGAATGGCTGCTCACACCTACCCCAAGATCTAGTGCGACCTAGCAGTGGAGTGATAGAGATGACTCAAACGATGAAGAAAGGGCGTGCAGAGGTCTGGTGGCTTGGTTGCATGCTCCCCTACCAAATTCTAGTATTG
>Ga0210059_1016811_pt1 | contig 10519 bp, 3 predicted proteins | sample Ectturendosymbi2_FD_188042 | JGI IMG/M metagenome (GOLD analysis project Ga0210059, IMG submission 188042) | Ecteinascidia turbinata endosymbiont from Florida, USA - Sample 2 (SPAdes) (version 2) | ecosystem: Host-associated > Tunicates > Ascidians > Unclassified | place: Key West, Florida... | reverse complement strand
CAACACAGTGGAAAGTTTCAGGGCAACTCTGTTTTTCAGGGCAAAAAAGTTGTTCAAAAATCTGAATAATAAAAAACAGTGACGGGCCGTCAGGGGAGGCAAGGAAGGGAGTTCCTCCCCTACCATAATCATGAAATGTGCAAAACGAATTAGGGATCCAAAATAACAAATTGAATAAAATAGTGCCCTTTCCTATTGAAAAGGTGCAATTATTGTATGATTCTAATCATTTTCACAGTCAATACATCTGAATTTGCGTATTTCTTCTTCAAGTCAAGGGAAAGTCACGAAGGGAGGCACCGACTGCTTGTGCTCCTCTCACCGGGTGGCTTTCGCATCGAGCAGTTTGTCATAAACTGTGGTGGTGAGCGCTTGCCGTGCAATTGCCTTATGTCAACTCTGTAACCTTCATGTCAGTAACAGTGTAATGTTTGTATAGCCTACACTTTCAATATATGTACTCCTACTATATTCTCTCGCGTTTCATAGACTGGCACTTACTTGACGTTGTGTATAATATACTGAATATGCAGCGTTATGCCACATCAGTAGCTGGTCAGACATGCAGCTTCAGTGGTAAGGCGGCGAAGGAAGGCAGCCAATATCTCTGCCTCAGTGAAAACGTTTCATTGTTACGACAAAGTTAGGCAATTATATCGCATTGATATGGCATCACTGGTGTGACTGACAAGTCGCGTTGGGAAAACTTGCTATGAAAATGTGTGGACTACAACAGGATTTTGTGACATGAAAATATACCAAGAAGCCTCAGCAGACATGCCAGGTCAAAAAATAACATTCAAACCAGAATTGCTTTAAAAACTTTTGGAAACGCAATGATATACTTTGACTTTGAACGAACAGCGGAGACTAAATCTCGGAGTTCACAATGCTAACGTCAGGGAAAACCGAGAGATTTTGAAAGAGCTCATTAATGTAATTGCTTCCTAGCCAAACAGCAATTAGCATTTTGTAGTAACGATGAGACTTCGATTTCCTCTAATCGTGGCAACTATGTGGAACTTTTACATACTCTTGCTGCGAAATATGAAAGATTAGCTAGACATTTAGAGACATCTACTGTGTTTTCTGGCTTCTCAAACATAATTCAGAACGATTTAATTGCAGCAATAGGTGATGTGGTTTGATATGATATAAAGGAGATAGTGCAGCCCCATTTGTTGCTGCAGTAGTAGACGAGTCAACGGATGTCGCAAACAAAGCTCAGATCTCTGTCATTATGTGGCTAAAAGCGAGGTGGCTTGTGAAGTGAAGGAAGCGTTCTTGCGATTTGATGATGTGAGTAATGACAGACAAGCCGCTGTTACATTTTTTAGTTGTTCTTCCTGTTTCCATTTATTCATGTTGGCTTATTTTACATGGCGAGCAGCCAGTACTATTTCGTCAGTTTGTGAAGTAAATTGGTTAGTGTTGCTGCGCACCAGTGCGCGGCGTTAACCTGCCGCGCTGTGTGCAGACGTGTTGACATAGCTGCTTCATTCAAGCTTCCAAGTGTGGATGTGCGTTTGGGGGCGAATGAAGCACCCGGGGATGCTGTCCGTGTGAGGCTGTCATCTTCTAGTAACAGAGGGGAGGACCCTTAAGATACGTCTACGGATGAACATAGTCGTGCAAATGTGCTCCGTGTTGCTTCTGATAGCTTGTTGTGGCCGCATCGTATCTTAATAGTGAGACGGTCGCTTTTTGTGCTTCGTATCGAACGTGTTTTGTACTTCCTTCGCCAGTGCGTTGAACCTCCGGTTCGATTTAATTTTAGGTAGGGGAGGATGAAGTGAATTGATGGGTATTGTTGCGCACTAGTGATCTGCAGCGCTGCGCGCAGTCGTGCTTTTACTTTGCATATTTCATTGAAGTTCTCTGCAGCTGCCGACATACTAATGGTCTGCATTTTCGATTGGATCACTGTATGCATTCTGAACGTATGCATAAGATGTAAGACTGTTTCAACTTTTCAGTAAAGTCGTTAAACAAGTAGATGACAAGTCACTTCAGTTTGGTCCTCCTATATGTTACTTTTTTCAAATCTAGAATCATCGTTGCACCTATATGTGTGTAACAAATTATGATATGGGATAGAAAGCATAAGCAATAGTCATTCTGCAAGGAGCCATCGTACAGTACTGTATACACCCCCTTGAGTTAACAAGCAAGGTGACTACAGAAATTTCCGACAACGGCACCCCTAGGGGATTGTATAAAGCACGTTATTGCCGAATTGAAGTAACAAGCGAATTGAAATGCATGTTGAAGATGCCATCGGCACTGAACAAAATACAACGTTATAGGCGAATTGACGTTACATACGAAGCTGTTATAAACGAATTCAACTGTATAGATCAGATTTACAAGAGGTTTCAGGTCCCATTCGGATTAAACTAAAAAGGTACTTTCAGGGCAAATTGTTATTTTCAAGGCAATTTCTTTCCGCGCCCCCAGTCAAATGCTTTCCCGTACGCCTATGTTAAGAAGAAAAAGGGACCTAAACACGGTTCATTCGGTCCCGTTATGACAAAAAGTAATACTGTAACATACAGCTTCTTTTTTCAGGTCTACTGATTGCTGCATGTCTGATCACGCAACGAAATCACTGCAAGGTCTCTCCTACAGAAATATGTCCACTTCAGCGCCTTCCCGTGGTACCCCCAGTTTCGGCAAACGTAGCAGTGAAAATGCCGCTACCGGTTTGTCCAATGGTATAAATTGGTCAGTAACTCCCATGTAAAGCAATGATTAATCATGAAGACTAAAACTATTATTACCAATAAAACAAAATAATGAAGGGTTAATTGCATCACGCCTCAGAAATGGAGCGCGTGACCAAGAGCAGCGTGTTTTGATATCAGGTAAAGAGGGTCGTTCGAATAATTTGCGACAGTCGTTCCCATCAACCAACCACACGTAGAGGCCCTGTGTGGCTGCTACGCATCTGGGTAGGCGGATGATGCAGCGTAGAGTGCTTCTACTTTGGAAGACCTCAACCTTGCCACGTGATAGTGACCCAGAGTTCTACCAAGACCCAGGTGGTGTAATTACATCTCAGACATAGCTTAGTCGTGTCATGGTGTGGAGCTGTAAGAACTATCAAACGTTACTGAAAACTGTGAGGTGTTCTCGATCTCATGGGGCTCCTGCCCAGCGTCCTTCCCGAAAGCAAATGAGCGCGTTACAAGTGAAATTAAATGTGCATGTAGAAACAGCTCCTTACTCAAACGTATATGTCTGTTAATTCAGCGTTTGTATTTGACTCAAACACTCTTTGCGGATTCTCTCTTAGGCAGTTGTTCCTGCAATTAAAATGACGTGTAAATGACTCCTTTAAACTGTGTGGTACCACCCACGCTGGATTTGACCTAACGCTTTGCGCTTCACTTTGGAAAATTCGCTCATGGGCAACAGTTGTTGAAACTTTTAACGTGTTTTTATTTAGGTCTTAGTTTTTGGATTGTTCCCCCAAAAAACAAGACCCTGTCTTGAGGTTTTGCTCTGGGCATGCATGAATGTCAACTACTGCAAGTTTTACTATTCGAAATTACCACAAAAGAAACTTTCAACTACGCAGCTTTCATTTAAGGTAAAATTTTGAAGTTTTAAAGAAGCTTTGCAACGATTGAAAAATAAGAAAATTACGAATGAAATTACTATCATACCAGATGTAATTGCATGTCACGTCTTTACACGTAAATGTTAAATTTGTTAATTTCTGAAGTTTACGTCCCTAGGTTTTAATTAGATTGATGTCACGTAGCAGTGAAAATGCGTTGCAAGTCGATATAATGCTAATAACAATAGAAATGGAGAGGCGTATTTAACAGAATGGTTTAAATTCCTATCATACATTTTTAGAGCAACCTTCAACATGAATGTATGTCTTTCATCGTTCATAGCAGTTTCAACAAATAGAATTTCAGTAGCACAGAATTTTACCGATCCAAAATTCTCCGGAAAGGTTTCCAAAACCAACTTTGTAGTCGTTCCAGTAAACTTGAAAATCCACACTTCCATCGAACCGGCGTTGAATCACCTCAATTAATAAAAAATTGTTTTAAGGCAATGAAAAAGAAATTTTCAGGACAGTTTAAGCTTGTTTGGTAGAAAACTGAAAAAATTTGCTTAACACGAGCCAATTTCAGAATAGTTTAAACTCTTTGTACAATTCAACAACACAAAACCAAATATTCGTAGCATGAACATAAGTATGTTAATTGATAATGTTTCTACTAAGACTACAAACGGTATTCAATAAATTAGTCTCTACAAAGGTGGCGCAGGGGAATTAATCAACAAATATTAATAGGAAATCAATTAATGTGAAACTGAGTGATAACTAATTGATGTTGTTGGTTAATTGCTGAATTCGCTAATTTTCAAAACATTTCTTGATGAAGAAATTAACAACTGCATCTTGTCTGAGCTTTGAACTGCGGTGGTAGTAGCTCAGATATTGCGACACGTCAATGTCACCCTCAAAAATTTTATTGATAAAAAGAAAACAAAATTACATTGTCACAAAGCATGTTTCTTGCCGTGAAACTAATGAGAGACGGGAATCTTGTGATGGTGAATCAGTGTCACAGTGTCAGTGCTGCCCTGTGTGAGATGTAGTAGATAATGAATGTATTTTTCCAGCTGTTTATTCAGAAAAGTGCTCTTTTTGTGCATCAGAAATTTGTTTTACATCGACATCGACAATACAAGAAATAACTTTTCCGTTAGCAAGTTTTTTGAAGGTCTTCTTCTTCTCTTGAGCGAGTTTTTCTTTTATCCACTGCTTGGCCGCGCTAGATTTCGGGACTGGTGTTGAGCAGCCATTCGATTGTCTTATCGTCCAGAACCGTCAGGCCATACAGTCCATGAGGAGGTCGATGGATTGGACATTGGAGGACAACATGGTCGACGGTTTGTTCTTCTTCGTCACACTCACAGGCTGCATAGGCCGCCATACCCCATTTGTACAAACAGGGGCGGAAACGTCCGACACCGATGTGAAGGTGGTTGAGCCAGACCCAGGCTCTTCTTGGGAACGTCATTCCGGGAGGGTGGGTACCGGTGTCGGGAATTGAACGCGGAGTCTTGTGGGGTTGTCGGCATTCCATTGATGATTCGCCCACTGCGCCGCACGTATGTTGTTGTTGTCAGAAAAACTGATGAGTTGCTGTGCGGTGGGCATAAATGGGTGTCTAGATTTGAGGCGCCGTGCATCTGCACTCGATGGACGGGTGAGCGCAGAGTGGAGCAGGTGTCCAGACGGCGTCCTAGAGATAGTGTGGCTCCACTGCGACGAAGCTCAGCAGGTTGGATGCCTGCGAGGATTGGAAGGTTGTCCGCTTGTGTAGGACGCAGGCATCCAGTCACAAATCGCAAGGCGTCGTTGATGGTGGAGTCAATAAGGCAGGTATGAGCACTGCGGCACCAAACAGGAGAGCAGTACTCTGCAGTCGAATGTACTGTACCAGGACTAGGGTGGCTGTTCGCAATGTTGTTGCTCCAGCACCCTAACCAGAGCCAGCAAGCCGCCTCATGAGTGCGATGGGTGATGTCAGCTTCTTGCGAAGTGACTCGAGGTGTCGGCGATACGTGAGCGACCTGTCCAACGTTACTCCGAGATATTTGGGCTCGGAGCAGAAGGGCAGGGTTTCGTTGTTGAAGTTGACTTTCAGCTCACTCTTAGCTTCCTTGTTGAGATAGAAGGCTGCCGACACCGTTTTTGCAGTGCTGAGCTTTAGCTTCTAGGTCTGAAGGTATTTACCTAGCGTTGCCATGTCCTTGGTCAGCGCCCTTTCCACTGCCTGCCAATCTCCATCAGCATGTATGATTGCTAGATCGTCAGCATATGCATACTTTCCGGAGATGGTGGCTGGCAGGTCAGAAGTGGAGATGTTGGACAGAAGGGGCGCCAGGACAGATCCCTGTGGGACGTCGTTCTTGAGGCATCGGAACCTGCTCCTTTGGCCATTCCCGGTGGTAAAGCTGAAACTGCAGAAATCATTGTGTGACGTTGACCAAAGGAATCTCTGCACCAGCTGTACTTGTCCACATCTCTGGAAGAGTTTTCATGATGAATAGTGCGTTGTTTCATCACACTTGCAGCAGGAGCATAGAGTTGTCATTTAGTTACAGTTGTATCAACATGTTAACCAATCACACGCTTCCATAAACTAGCATTGTCATATACTTGACCAGAAAACAAGGAGCCAACTTCTGCACTGAAATTCACCAATATGTCCAACATGTATATTTCCAACATAGTCATTGAAGTCTCTCAAAACGATCGTAGATTCGTTATCCTCTTCGCAGCGCATCAAAAGTTTCTCCCACGAATTCCGGGTACAGTGCATTTGCACTTGTGGCGTATACCTGTATCTCGCGCAGGGTGCGGTCAAACATCTTCAATCTCAACATGCACACCCTTTTTCAGAGAGATATTCATTCGTCAACGAAAAGATGTGCATGATGAACTTGAAGATGTAACTGTTTGTAGCAAAATACAGAAAAAAGGAATTGTAGCAAAATGTAAAAAACTGTGTGGAAGGAACATTGCTAGTGTATGCAAGGAAGCATCTGTGCTTCGACATTGCCGAATGGTAATTCAACATTGCCCGGGTTGGACTCTGAGGCGAACGTGACTGAGGCGGTGAAGAGCATCTGGCAAAAACCTCAACAGGTGTTCTATATTATACTTGCTGTGGTGTCAGTGTCGGATTAAGGTACCGCGGGGCCTGTAGTATATAACAGCACGGGGCCCTAAGTTGAAAATATATTTGAACAAGTGAACAACTTTTAAATCATAAGTTCTGCGAGCATCCATATGACTACCATTAGGTATAATGAATTTCATTAGAACGAAAAACGTAGTCCTAAATAGCAACTGGTGTACATTATGGGCTTCATACCTTTTATACCAAAAAGGTACATACGTATCGTTTTACCAAGAAGGAATGTATTATTGTACAGCTCACAAGTACAGTACAGAGTCAGTAATTAATGCTTGCAGACTTATCAACGTATTTGATCATTGCTACATCTAGACAGTGTAGTTTCAGTACGTGTCGAAGTCGATTGTCAAAAGCAGTAAACCTATTGCTTAAGAGTGCATTTTCTTCATTTTGCTTTAGCGAATTTGTTTGTGATACTGGTAGTGTCTATTTCACATAGACTTTCATGCTCTTACTCTTCAGAATCAGGCTGTTCAGCTTGTTTTGTCTAATGGTGCTCCTTTACTCATTCTACCATCTTGAGCTTACAAACTTATCGTTCTCCACTGCAGTTGTTTGCTATGAGAAATAAATAAGTGTGCAAATCATTTCTCACATTTTCAAAAGAAGACTCCAAGTGCTCTAACCAGACGCCAGTGAATACATCAGAGGTGAGCATGGACAGGATCAGGATTTGATATCCTGCAGGATATTTGCGATTTTCTTTAAACAGGATTGGATTTGGATAATTATTTTTGAAAAAATTGGATAAGGACCAGTGGCGTAGCTAGAGGTTTGAGCCAGGGGGGGCAAACTTTGCTAAAGGGGGCCCATTGGCCACCGTTTGGGAATGCAATAATTAATTCCCAAAAATTCACATACATTACATAAATATGGGCTTAAGTCTTCGCTTGTTCGCGCCACATATATGTGGGAGTAAGTCATCGCGCACACCCCGTTGTGGTGAATCGCACATTCTACGTCGAGCTAACCGAGAGGTTGCAACAAAGGGTACTCGAATAACACAAAAATGGTTATTTATAGCGCAGTACAAAGCAGATGTTACATTATAAACACAAACAACAACAGGCATGCGGGCCCGCAGAACATTTTCCCCGGATAGGCAAAGTCGATACAGGCTGCTTACGATGAAATGCAAACCACGTAGTGCTTTACCCTGTCTGCCCCACAAAGAAAATGACCCCCATGTAACGGCAACAGTCCCAAATTTGCGCTTCGTTTGCAGATGTTTCTTTTCACATAGTATGAATGTACGTGACTTACTGCTATCAGCAGTCATTGTCTCGCTGCATTACCTGCAACAGATGTCTTCTTTCAGCAGTCACATGCGGCAAAACGCTTACTCTAGTAATTTGAAGTGAACCTTTGTTGCTATGTTATTGCAACGAAATAAAGGCCGATTTTCAACTATCCGCTCCCAAGTTTCGCAACCTGCCTCTGCAGGCAATGTAGCAGACATGAGTGACCTGCAAGCTCAAAAGTGCATGACACCACAATAGTGAACCCGGCTCTTGCGCAGTGTCAGTGTCATATCGGAAAATAAAACTGTCATTACAAGAATTAAGTCAATCAAGCTGCTGAGTTTAGGTTTTTTAGAAATTTTTGGTTCTTAGTCCCAATTACCAGGTGGTGGAAAATTCCCATCTCGCCCCTCTTGCGGACATCCATGAACACAGGGGAATGCCAAACACTGAAACAGCGCACCAGCTATACATACTTTCACTTATGATCAAATACTAATCCGACAGTGGGAAGAAATGAAGACATTTTAGCATCAGTTTCTGAAGTAAATGGCTAAAATATCGGATGGGGATGCTCGCTGGCGTACAAAAGCATGTAAATTGTTTTGATTAAAGTATCAAATGTTTTTGTGAGATATTTTTAGGTTGAGGGGAAAACCGTTTGTTTTCATTTAATTTAAAGTACGATTTGACGGTTGGCATTAATTGTAAAATCAATTTAATTACGTATTTTCTTGCGCATGTCCTCAACATGACGGGGGTGAAAGAGTAATCACATGAAAATGCAACCAAATACTGACTACTTTTTCAAGATATTAATTGAAGCTGTGCAACAGCGTTGAGTATACTGGTCATAAATGTGAACTTTTCAGTTACTGTTACATGTGCTTTTTATTTAAGTTAACCCATAAACTGAACATCTCCGTGGACATAATTGTCGAAATTCAGATATCAAAATTGCTGACCTACAACTTCTAACGCAGCGGCTATGGCATTAGATATTTCCTATGTTAATATATGTGGCCTTTTAAATTATATCAGTTTTTTTTGACGAAATATTCAATAAATTTGCAGCAGCAAAGGCAAGAAAACTTTGTCCTTGAAGTTGGATAATTACTAGTAAAACCTTTCAGACTGACCTGTTTCAACTAAATTGTAGTTAGTAGGGGTGATGGAAGCAGCAAAAAAATCTGTCGGCTTCCTGAACTTTACAACAGAACTTTGAAGTCTCTGTTGTGCATTCTCTTGACGTTTTTGAGCACCAGATTTTATATTTACTCCTACTTTGTATATTTATGTTCCACGTATTCGTATTTCGTTGTCAAAACTGCAATCAGTACTGCATAATCAACATTACAAAGATCACCAAATAAAGAGATGGGATACACACCAAAACTTTTGATTGATAACGTTAGTGCCAAACTGCCATGTAGAGCGTTCGCAATACTCAGAAAAAGTTGAGAAATGATAAGGATGTGGGATGTTTATCATACGACTCCTGACAATAATTGCATATTGCTTAAGTAATCAGCGGTTCCAAAACTTTTTCGAGCGTGACTGAAATCTGAGTTTGGTGAACATCTTGCGATCCAAGCCTCAAACAGCGTATGTTAAAATGACAAAAATGTTGATTGTATGGATGATTTATGGCAGTAGGTTGCTACGTTCGTTTTCAATGCCAGCCTTCTACTCTTTTCTCAAATACCTATGCTACACTGCAAATAGACACAGACAAGCAGACAAGTTTGAAAAATTACAACTCAGGTTTAGGTTTTGATCGCCTTGGCGTGACCTATTTTCTGACCCTTTGCGAAATCGCAACCCTTGTTTGAGTCGCGGCCCATACGAAAGGAAACACTGGCTTAAACGCATAAACCTGTTTTAATCTGTAGATTTGTATCACTTGATACATACTTCACCTCAAGGAGGTGTAAAGTGCGTTGCGCAGATGAAAGTCACGGTACCCGCTGGGACGGCCAGAAAACAAAGTTATCACCTACAGCCGAGATGCTAAAATCAATACCTCCGGTTCAACTTCCAGCGGTGAATTGCAGACAGCTTTGTTAAATTGGCTTTGCAAAAAAAACAAAAAAAATTGTAGTGTCACTGCACAATTTTATCTTCATTCTAATCTCAAGGTTACTGCCCAATCTTAAGCAAAAGTACTCTACACGACAGCTTTAAGACATAAACGTATTCACAACTGCATCATACAGTCCAAAGCAAGTAGAAGAATACTGGCCGCAAATGCCGTTGTCAAGTGAAATTTCTGACCTGTTATTGTTTGTCTGTTATTTTGCTCCTCAGAATAAAGAAATAAAGTTTGGGAATTACTTCTATGATGTGTGCTGTGTAAGTTAAAACATTGTGGTTAGATGTCAGGTACCCACAACCATGGTTAGATGTCAGGTACCCACAACCATGGTTAGATGTGAGGTACCCACAACCATGGTTAGATGTCAGGTACCCACAACCATGGTTAGATGTGAGGTACCCACAACCATGGTTAGATGTCAGGTACCCACAACCATGGTTAGATGTCAG
>Ga0210059_1016810_pt1 | contig 10519 bp, 6 predicted proteins | sample Ectturendosymbi2_FD_188042 | JGI IMG/M metagenome (GOLD analysis project Ga0210059, IMG submission 188042) | Ecteinascidia turbinata endosymbiont from Florida, USA - Sample 2 (SPAdes) (version 2) | ecosystem: Host-associated > Tunicates > Ascidians > Unclassified | place: Key West, Florida... | reverse complement strand
AGTATTTGTATCAGGTTTGCTATTTTAGGGTATGTAGATTGCAAATACAGTATTAGCAAGTAGGCTATAGTATGAGGTGTTGAATTTAGACTACTCAAGTTGCATTGCCTGAACCACTTTCGGAGATTGTGCAAGTTGCCGTACGTAGCCTATAGCCTAACGCTTTTTGGTTGATTTTGAAACGGTGGTTTTCAGAATGTACCGTACGTTTTTTGTATTTTTAAAATGTACAATACAGGGTGGGCCAAAAGTAGACGTGCTCTTGATTGCTTTTTTATTATTATGGCTGAAATTTTGGGAGGGTATTGACAAATACTGGATCATTCCGGTAAGAAAATTATTCTACTTTCACCACTGGTGTTAATACATTGATTGTTGTTTACCCCTGTTGAATACCCCCAATATCTGACCTCAATATCCCCTGGGGGTGATGAGTGTTACAGGCAGGTTTTTGCCTGAAACAAGTAACAACTGTACAGCAGGCTAGGCCTGAAACAGTCATAACTGTACAACAAGCTAGGCCTGGAACGGGTACTGCTGTATAGAGGCTAAGCCTGAAAACAAACATCTTTGGATAAAACGTCAGGCACGAAAAACGTGCAACAACCTCGAATCCAGTCAAACCGGACTCAAAGCAACTTCAACCAAACAAAACGGAAAAGAACGAGCCTGACACTAGTCACGAAAATCGTGACATAAGACGTAATGAGCTACGATAAAGATAGCTAATGAGGCAATAAGAGGCGGTTCCGTCTCAACCAATGATAATGCAATGACTTAATGAGATTTAATTAGTAACCAATCAGGACACTCAAACGAATGGGGAGTGTCTGAAAATCTGGCTGTGAAAGGGCTCGTTTTCGCACCTAAAATTTGAGTTGAAACTAACTGCGGTTGCAACTTGTTTCACTCCTTCGGTCTTCCAAACTCTTAAAGTTTGGATTCAGAAGTAAAACACTCTGCCTCTAAGGGCTATATGCTAAACCTGAGGTGAAGTCGTTGATGTCTATATTGGGCGTGGATCTCACTTAGCTCAACGATCAAGAGTTTTGCAAAGTCCTAGCAGGATCCCGGCTTATCCGGGGTAAGCTCTGCCTAAAAGGACAACCCTGTTTAAGTCCTAGCAGGATCCCGGCTTATCCGGGTCAGCTCTGCCTAAAAGGACAACCCTGTTTAAGTCCTAGCAGGATCTCGGCTTATCCGGTGTAAGCTCTGCCAAAATGGACAAAATCTGGCTTATCCGGGAATAACTCTGCCAAAAACAAATGGCAAGTTTTCGTCTGTCCGGATACATCCCTGCCAGATTATTAGGCGATTCACATTACGTTTAAAGCGACATGCTGATTGACCTTTAACAGAAAATAATGTGCTTTGTAAGTCCTAAAGTTGTTAAATACCAAAACAAACAGCTGAAATCAGCCAGCTGTAAGCGAATATGTCACCCGCTCTGACTAATGATAAATTTCCGTTGAGAAGTTTCTAGCAATACTCTGAGTGATCAGAGTTTAATGCTGAGAGTCGAAGCGTAACAGCTAACCGAATACTTAGCGAGATAGTGAGCGTTATAGCATAAGCAAAAATTAAATTAGATTTAGTTTATTTTAAGGAAATTGCATGAAAGTTCTTGTTCGAGAAGAAGTACAATATTGAAACACTATAATTGGTGAGTGTTATTGTCTGTTTATTATCGTATGGTTTTTAAGAGAAAATGAAAGTCATAAAAATAAAATAAATGAGTGATGCTGATAAAAATGGGTAGAAAAGTATCAGAGACAAATCGGTCTTTTAAGCAGACTTGTTTCTGTGACAATGGGCCGTGATACAGTAATGAAGCGAACCCACCTTAAGATTATCTACTGTATCTAAAGAAGTTCGTATCCTCTCACCATAGAGCGAAGAACTTTCACATGAGGTAATACTTTAAGAACCCCTGAGCTAAATACTTCCATTACCAAAACCTACCAAAGCACGCTGAACATCATTGTCCTACTCCTGACGCAGTGGTTCTTTAACCAAGGGGTATGCCTCCCAGGGGGCGGCAATAAATTTCTAGGGGAGCGCGAGCTTTTACACGCTCTATAACATGTAAAGTTTGATCAATAAATTCACCAACAAATAGATTTGTCTTTACAACTTATTTCATGTCAGGAGGCATGAAACAAAGGACGATTACAACTTTGAAGGCGGCGTGGAATAGAAACAGTTGTGGTTTGGAGCGCCTTCAGTTTGAAACAGCAACCAAACACACATGAGGTTGAGACTTGAGAAATTGATGAAAGAAACTTAAAAATTGTATTTGAATTTAACTTATTTTCAACCTGGAAAGAGAAGAAATGTGGAAAACAACAACAGCCCGCTCAACATCAGATTTGTCGCCAAAACATCAGACATAAGAAATGTCTCTCAAAACACCAGATCTGATGTTAAAACATCAGACATGGCAACACTGTTGCTAGCCCAGTAGGCTATCATGCAAACGAGACCACGTACCCTTCATAACGAGACGTCTTCCTGTCGAGGTGGCCAACGCATTGGCTCGTTCAGGGTGCTGACTCAGCAAACCACATTGGGAACCAGAGAACTTGTTATCCATATATGGTAACGAGACAACGCAAAACTGGCCATATAAACGTAGTAAATGTGCATCTTTTCCATGTTTGGCCAAGTGTACGTTTCAGAAATGAACTTGATAAAATGGCACGAACACCAGAGTGTTAGGTTTCTTAATGTGGCATTTTTTAGTTTAATTGTGACGTCAACAGGTAACATCAAAAACTAATTCCCTTTAGGAAAGCTCGTTCTGACTTTTCAAACTTACAGTATTTCTGAGGTTTGCGCTAATATGCGCATTTCCAAGGGCAGCTATGGCTCTGTGCACCGATAGGTGAGAGTTTGGCTTACCCTAACATGTATTGTTTCCATTCCTCCCTAATATGTTATGTTTCCATTCTGCTGTATGTTAATGTTCACATAATCTAAAATATGTTTAATTATATTATGAAAATATCGGTTCACTCGATAATGATCAAAATAAACAAAGATTAATCAATAGAATATGAAATCATGCATAAAACATAAAAGCATGAAACACAAAGCATGCATTCGCAAAAATGAAACAGAAAAGCATGCACCACACATCGTATTTGCATCCTTGAATCAATGGGCGCAATTAGCTGGGGGACACGGGGGACGTGTTCCCCCCGCTTTTTCAGACAGTGGGGCAATAATATACCATGTCCCCCATATTTTTCTCTTTAGGTCTCGTAATATATTGGTTTCACACCAAACTGCCCCTCTCACATTTTACAACAAAATTGCGCTTATGTTTGCACCACATCATACACTGCATTTGTATTCTCAGAAACAACCGCACAAACGCAACGCATCCGGTCAGCCTCATAAGCCACTCACGAAGCACTCACGATCAATCTTTGGCCAGTACTACTGGAAGTGGATCGGACTGGTTTACACAATGAAAACATTGGACAGGACCAGGATCACAACAATCTATGACCCGTTCAACACCACTGCAACTCTGCAGTACACTACTGCAACTCTGCAGACTCGTGTAGCCTACCATGTCACAGCAAAGGCACAATCGAATAGCACAAGAGCAAAGAAATAGATAGCCATAGCACTTTACAGAATAGGTGTCTTGCACACAATCAACACTGATGTGAGCAAAACACTTTGAAAGCGCTCCAACTATAACATCCTTCACCAATCATTATACAGAGATCCAGTAGTGGGAAAGAAATGAAGGTATTCTAACAACAACAAACTTGGGGTAAACAGCTAACATAGAAAAAAGTAATAGCCTAGATGAGGGGTCACCAACCTTTTTGAAACTGCGAGCTACTTCTTGTGTACCGATTGATGCGAAGGGCTACTAGCTTGATACACACTTCTGAAATAAAAATTTTGCTCAATTTACCTTCAATTATTTTAGTATTGATATTCGTTAATGTGAAGACATTGATCATGCTAATGTTATTTTTATAACAGGCCCGTGGGCGACCTACTTGGTCCTTGCGGACGACCTGGTGCCCCCACGTTGGTGACCCCTGGCCTAGATAGATCAGATACCATAGGGCCGTAGGGATGCACATTGGCGCACATGGGCAAGCAAATTATTCCGATCAAGGTTTCGAATTCTTTGCAACGCATTTATTATGAGATCGACAGCCAATCATTTTTAGAGTTTTAAAGCAGGATTTAGCGGTTAACATTTTACCAGGATTAACTGCAGTGTGTGTATATATATGTGTGTAATCGTATTATATTCTCATTTCATGATTTTTATTTGAAAAATCCAAGAAATGTTACACTTGTATGATTTAATGAGTGCCGCACCTCGAAAAGTTTTTAGTTTGTAACTGGACCCTTGCCAAATATTTGGGTGTACTATCCATCCGCATTCTGCTGTGTTATTTTCTGATGCTATCACGGTCATGTGATTTGGGGAATCACCTACACACTGATGCTATTTATTTTGTGCACTGAACGGATCAGCAAGAAGCACTTTTGTAATACTCTACTCTTAGATATTCTTTGTGGGGGACAATTTACCCTACCTGATTGTTTTAACGAGCGCAACCAATTTATAATTTCTTTTAATTGAAATCGTCATTCTTTGCCTGGATTTTGTTGTGTTGCCAGTGGTACGTATAGAGGTAGAAACTCACACAGAAGAACTAAGGCCAAAAATTTTTTGCAAAAATGCATCAATACTGCAAGCTTGGTGGGCACACAAGAGAAGTTAATTCTTGCACATTCTCTTCGAAGTTTTTTGTTACATGTTCAGGTAAGGTGCAGTTGTATGTATGCGCGTTTTTGCAGTCACGTGAACTTCTATCAATGGTTCAATGTACTGTAGTCAGGGAGAAAGTTAAAGTATGCTGCTAATCAATGCCACTGACTCTGTAGCCTACTATAACATTGTCATTGCCTGTTTTTCTTTGCTGAGACATTTCAGTCATTTTTTGCTAAGACATTTTGGCCACTTGCCTCACGTTTGTATTAACGAAATGTTTACGGAACCACCTCGCATGACTTGGCATGAATAAAACGCTGAGTTTGTCACTCAACTCAAGCGGCACCGTTTTGGCAGGGCCTCCAAGAGAAATCTTTTAAGACGGAACAAAACACATTTGGGGCCTCTGAAAGTTGCAAAATTAATTAAAATATATAAAAATTGAGGCTAATTAATGTGCATCAAATTTCAACAAGACGTGTGTGTTTATTGATCATCCATGTGAAACATTGTTGAAACATGCCAGTAATCAAGTAATAATGTCAATGTGACAATATTACTATTTTTTAATGGAAGTTAGCATGGAAACGCCTGTCCTGACACAATTCAAATAAAAGGGTCAGTTTGTCATTTAAACTGCATGGATTGTATAGAATGGTATAGTGGTTATGCACTACGCCTTCTGTGCCTAAGGTTTTCAGTTCGAATCTCACCTTGCCGATGTTCGTTTTGTTTTTTTCTTTCGACTTTCCTTTTGTTTTTTTTCTTTAAAGTTTTTTTCAGGCTTACGTTTACGGGTTAGGGATAAGATAGCGTAGGGTTAGATTAGCTTAGCTTAGGGTTATGTTAGGGTTAGTTTTAGGTTAGCATTAGGTTAGTGTTACCTGAGCTTAGGGTTAGCTTAGATTAACTTAGGGTTAGGTTAGCATTACGTTGCGATTAGGGTTAGGTTAGGGCTACAGTTAGGGTTGAGGTTAGGTTTAGGGTTTATCTTCTACATTTCCTTCGTTTTTACCAAGCCTACTGCACTCTCATCGTGCGTAACTGTTACATCACAGGTGGCGTATTAATAAGTTTTCAAATTTCAAGATCCACAGGCGTATCTATAGCCACTGCCTTTTTCAATCATGACTTTCAAATGTTCATAGTTAAATCTTATCAAAAAAGAAATCAGAAAAAAATGCTGCAGTCTCAGAATGAATGTTGTCGATCAAGGTTAAATAAAATGCTGATAGTGAAATGAGACTGTGACCTCATTGAGTAACTCCATCCTTGGTTGGAATGAGCTCACTTATTATAAAAAGAATGAAGGGACAGAACGAAATATTTTGTCAACCGACTATTGCTTCTATTTTTGATAGCGAGCCACAATAAATAGCCACACAGGCCAGTGATCAATGCTTTAAAGCATTCCGTCGAAATACTGTAACTTGTAAGTGGTTACTTTCTCCTGTATGGTTTTGAAATCTTCAGATTTCTGGGTATGTCTGCTAATCCTAAAACTCACATTCGATTAAAGCCTGTATCTGCTGATGCACAAGTTTACCAATCAGAAAAATGCACAGCACACTACTGCCGTGCAGTAAAACAAAAGCACTTGCGTCCTGCACTGCAGTTAATTGTTAAGTTTAAACCTTTAGTTATCTTAAACATATGCTCAACATTCTATGTGAAGATATGTGATGATGTATCTCGAGTGGAAAAATACCACGTTAGCCAACACTAGTGTTTCCCAACCTTTTTAGGGTTACGACACCCTGCAGAAAAAAAAATTTGCGGCACCCAGTGGCGAACCCATAGCAATTTGCTTTGAGGTTTGATGACATTTTTAGAATGTATTTTTAATGATATGTCAAAACACGTCTTAACTCGTGGCACCTTTTGAGTATTGTAAATGGCACCCTAGGGTGCCACCGGTCACACCCCTGTTAAGAAGCACTGGCCTACACAATAAATAAAGGTTAAGATACAACAGAAAAAAACAATTCAAAATTGCAATTTAATACACCCTTCTCCCCAACTATGTAATGATAAAAAGTTACAATGTTCATCTATATATTCACAACTGTTCAAACCTACATTTGGGTACCACTGGAGGTTGTTATCAAGAATGGAAGAAACTTGGTGTGAGACCAAGGATGCCTGCAATTAGGCCTAGGCTAGAAACAAATATTATTTTTATTACCTTGTGTTGTCATTGCTTACCGTAAAACATCATTTTTTTGCAACTCTAGGTATGTCATTTTATATCCGCAACCAGATCTGATACTGACAGATATTTGGCTTTTACAGGGCACTATGAAATCATTTGAAAAATCACACACATATGAGAAAAAAAGCATTGTCTATTTTGTTTCATAAATCAAAAGCATTGTTGGAGCTCAAAAGTACTATTGGAAATAAGAAAATATATCTGTCAGAAATCAAAAGTACTGCTGGAAATAATAAAATATCATAATGACTCAAATCCACGAATTAACAAAAATGTAACAAAAACAAAAGGTAGCAAAACTTAAGGGCAAAAAATTGGTGGCAAGTTATTAACACATTTGCTGCTGGTGTACGAATATATCGTACCTAGAAATCTTGCATCAGCCACTATTTTCATGCCACTTTGCAACTCTATAACTCACTAGTCAATTGTGCTATAAGGTTGCGAGATGCCTGTAGTTGATTTTTTTAATTGGAAAAGATTGGGTTTTGTTTTTTTGTGGGTGACGTCATAATGGGGGTAGGTTCACACTATTTTGGCTGAGGTCATCAGGTCCTGGGCGTAAACCCAATGAGCCAATTTTTGACTAAGGTTTTATTGGAAACTAGGCCATAATTCGAGTCTTCAGTTCCCTTGATTGGATTTCTAGCATTTCCGGATCTAAAATTGTATCTCCAAAACCCAAATTTTGATAAAAATACATTCTTGTAAAAGATAACCTTGGCCATTTTGGCTAATCTTTTTAAGTCGTAAATCAGGTTTTTGATATTCTGGTATTAACACTGCTTCTAATTCAAACTCACAGCGCTCTTTTGTTGCAACTGGTATAGTGTTTAAAGCTTTATTAAGAGGCAGTATCAAAGGATTTTGCATAAAGATCTTACTCAGTGCTTGTAGATTTGAGTCCCTAATGACTTGTTGAGTATGAAGCAGTTCTGAATAATTTTGATTGTTCTGTGGCATGCTGTGGTCAGCACGCAAATACTCTTAATCGTTTTTCTTTTGAAAATACATGTAATTCACGCTCACGTAGTGCCATATGCATATACAGTAGAATTTGTCAAATTCGCTCAATTTGTAAATCCTATCTTTTGTGTACACCTCTTTCTACCCTGAGAAGCATTTTGTTCAACTAATATGTCATTTGCAGTTTCGCTTTTCATGTTTAAGCAGTTAACACGTGTGGGAATTCAAACAAATCAAGGATCTAGATATGAGAATTGTTGCATCTTGCAGTTTGTTTATCAAATTTATGCACGAGGTGCAAAGCGCGACCTGACTCCCCATTGAGAGAATGCAGAAAGTCTTTAAAGTTTGTTAAAGATTTAAAAGGTGCTAGATTAAACGGAGGAGTCTAGATAGAATAGAGGAATTAAAGAGTTTAATTTAGCAAACAACCATAATGTCATAAAGTTGTATTTTACTGCAAATAAAAGCACTCAGAAGTTGCTCAGGTAGAGTTTTCACCTGTTTGCGTAATTCGTCACTTCGCCTAAATTGTCACGTTTTTCTAATCCCCTTGAGGTGACGAATTAGGCAAATTCAACTGTATATTTGGCTAAATTACACAATTATCTAGCATGTTACTAAGGAATAATTTGTTTTTTATCCAGATCAAAACTGTACTTGTGTATAACCATTGGCGTATAGAACATTGAGTCTTAAATTTTATGAGCGCTGTTTCACTTAACATTCAAAGGAGTCATCACAACTTTCATCAAGTTAAGTTGTATGCAGTGGTACATCTAGCCTGGAAAAAGGAGGTCTGTTTAGCAGGGCAGCTTTTGATAATTTTTTCAGAATAATACCAGATTTTCTACAGGTGTCCTAAAAGCCAATCAAACTTGACTAGTAGCCTAGCACAACTAGCTACTTAGACAGTGGTACCAGTCTTATCATCAACTGTCAACTGTTCATTCTAAAAATCTGTTTTCGAAATACAACACTTAACTGGTATTTTGTTAAGATGCTAGCTGTCACGCCTTTCAATATGAGAAATTGCTTTGTAAAAATTTATCTTTAGTGGAAACAAACCCATGTTACTTGGAGTGATGTTGAAGTAGGCTTAAACCTTATTCAATCCTATCATAACCTTGTAGGTGTAAACAGAAGATAATATTTGGGCCTAAACTGCAAAACCCAATGATCATGATTTGATACTGTGTTCTCATGCCATGAAGAGAAATATCACAAAACAGCTCTGTGTGTGTCTGGCATTGTATGGGCTTCTGACAACTTTGCTGCATCTGGCACTGCCAAAGCAACAGATTTCAGAACACATGCATTCAATCCATGCCACTTTAGATTGTTTCATGTCATTCTGCAAGCGCTATTTTGACAATATTGTTGTTTTGTAATACTACTATGCAACTTTAGATGGGAAAAGCAGTTGGCTGTACCAAACCACCCATATTAGAGACATGCAGTGCCAGTGCTCAATATTTGATCGGCATTAATGCTAAGTACAATGGGGCCTGTCATGATAGCCAAACAGGCCCCTGATTGTAAGCAAATTGAAAACATGTATGCTGGTCATTTTTTACTCACAAGACTACAATAACAAAGCGAAAAAGTTATACATTGCTGTGGCATGCCAATTGTGTTTCTTGCAGCATTCAAATAATGTGGACAATCCCAAATTCCAGTACACCTTGTATCTTCAACTTTGTATGAAAGATCTAAGTCTAAACTAACTTGGAAAAAGGGCTGTGATCCTATCTGCTAAAATCTTAACAATTTCAAAAACTTCTGATATAAATCTGGATTTATCTATCATTACAGTTTTACTTAACTAAAGTTTTGTGTGTTTACCATAAAGTTTTAATTGGCACTCAGATATCCTTCGTGATTTTTTCAGGTGACAAAACAGTCCGAATATTTTCAAATGGAACTTTTCAGGAATTGAGTTACTCTCCACTTGGAGGTTTCAAGTATGGACTCAACCACGTAACTTTTGACAACACTGGTGCTGTTCTCTCTGTTGTAGGAACGGATGGGAGAGCACATCTTTACACTTTAAGTGATCAAGCTGCAAAGGTAGAGCTACTTTTGCTTTTCCTATAAATAGCTGATATAATTTAAGATTTAACCAAATAATGCAGCCTGGACCTTTAGTTTGAGTTATCACTTTTTCTTTCACCAAAACCTGCAATATGCATGCTGCTGTGGTTCAGTGATACGAAGTTGTTTTTCAGCAGGTACAGAATGTTATTGAATTGAATTTATTGACAAACAGCCAATGAAGGCAGGCCAAGGCCTGAAGAGCTCATTGGCAACGCAAAAACACAGAAAAAAAATGACACACACACACAAATGAAACAGTAAAAACAGAAAACGAGTTCATATTAAAAGGGTGTATTTCTGGACAAAAACAAACACGTTTGTCTAAACAAGCGCAATGACGGAATTTTACAAAGTTTAAGGTGTCCGAAGAGAATTATTTCGACCAATTCAGCTGGATTCAATGTAGCAAACTCAGAGTAGGAAAACACATTTTCCTCGGCGAGAATCTTAGAGACATTTGTTAACAACATTCGGCGTGACGCACAGGTGAA
>Ga0210059_1016809_pt1 | contig 10519 bp, 3 predicted proteins | sample Ectturendosymbi2_FD_188042 | JGI IMG/M metagenome (GOLD analysis project Ga0210059, IMG submission 188042) | Ecteinascidia turbinata endosymbiont from Florida, USA - Sample 2 (SPAdes) (version 2) | ecosystem: Host-associated > Tunicates > Ascidians > Unclassified | place: Key West, Florida... | reverse complement strand
TTGTATTCCATCTAGCTTATTCTCAATAGTTGTTAGCTTATCCAGTCTTTTATTCTGAATGAGCATTGTTTCTTTCAATTCCTGGATGCCTTGCCAGAGTTGATTGAAATTTTTCGAACTTGACATCCTGCTTGGTTTCTTTATATCCAATATCAGTATTCAGCAGCAAGTTGCATATTGTTTTATACAGTATTAAGTTAGGTTATTACACACATTATTACAACACTATCCCCTGTCTTATTCAAATAGAATCTTCTTAGAAATTACCTCGTGAACGGAAATGTTTCTTGCCTTTGCACTTAATCACGTCTAGTACTGTCTAGTACTGTAAGTGGGGGTGTACTCGGTGTTCCAGATCACTTTCATGTTCTTGTGCCTGAACCCTTAAAAAAGCTCTGCTGAGTAATACGAGCACTTGGACAACACTGCTCAACAAGCTGAAGTTAATTAAATAATTACCATCACCAAGAGACTTCATAAAAGTGTTTCCCAATTTTTTCAACCAAATTGCTCCCTTTTACATTTTTCACCGGAAATCTGGTGGTGAAGCGCCAAAAATAAAAGTTGGGAGGGTCTAAAAAATATACGTTTCTTGGTTATCAACGTAACAAAGAATTGTGTTGCAAACGAATTCGCAAAAACTCACGAAGGAAGCGCTGAATTTTGCTAAAAACAGCAAAAGTAAGGGATGTCTTTTGGTTTCTTGGTGTTCTCGCTCTTTTATTGACAGGTTTATGTGGATCAACTATAACACAATCTGTTGATTTTCCTTTTTTATTTCAAGATGATTTAGATTTAGGCAAAAGCCAATGTTCTGTAACAAATAAACCACTATACTCGTAAAATATATTCATAAATTTTTCAAAGTGAGACTTGCGCTTCGTTTTCACCCGAACACAATTAAAAATCTTTTTCCAGAAACTACAAGGCGGAGAAGCTGAAGGAGAAACAAGGCCAGATACAAAAAGGAGACAAGAAGTAAAAGAAAAAGCAAGCTTGACCTCGGTGATTATTTGTTGCTTTTAAAACATGGCAATAAAAGACGAACGTCGGTGAGAACAAAACTCTATAGTTTTTATCTCAGAAATTGAAAGGTGCAAAAGCGTTTGTACTTAACTTATACCCAAAACACTTAGACTTTTTCATGAAAATTTTTCGTGGTGCTCGGGCTAAGTGGTAGCCTACAGTGTGTTGATGTTGGGTTAGATTCCCGGTCGGGTCCTGACTGATACTGGAACAACATTACTCGCGACCTGTCCAGCCTCGTGCTCGCGGTGCAGAGTAAGCGGAGACGGGCGCCGCAGATCACACCTGACACTCTAAATGGGGCAAAGAGCTAATATAATGAAACTTTACCATGATTCATTAGTCTTAAATGTGATGCACCTTATAAAAATTTCGTAGAACATGACAACTGTTGTAAGTCTACACAATCCCAGCAAAGTGCTGGAATTATTATTTTCATTGTTTCTATTCCATGTCACCCCATTACCTCATGTGCAACGAATAGAATTACTCATGAAGTTAGAATCGGAATAACGATACAGATATCTACTGTTTAGCTTAAAGGAAATCGTAAAGGACGTTTTGTAAACAACTCTTTTCATCGTCAATAAAATACAATGAAGAAGGGAAAATTCGATGATTAATTACATTTCGCTCATGACAAAGGCATTTGTTTTTGAAAAGTCCAACACAATTTCCTCAAATCTTTGGTTGTTTTGCACATGATCTTGCGATATTTCCGAGTTTTACATTTGTTTCAAGTAACGGAATGAACTATGTATAAAAAAAGGTCTGAGTCACTTCAAGTTTGTGTTACGTTTAAACGATTCTTTAAATATTGTTTATTACTTATCAATAAGGACCAAGTGTCTGCTAACGATAAAATTTATTTGAAAAGAAAACTGGGTAAAATTTAACAACTTTTATCTGAAATTTCTTTTCACAAGTCCGAAGATGAAACAGAAAATGACGTTGAGGAAGAAACTATATCTCGTGCAGCAGACGATGATCAAATGAAACGACGAGTGAGATTTACGGTGAAAGTTGATGAGATTCATTTTTTATGAAAGCCAGATACGCTATTTAAAGAACAAGGTTTATAGCAAAAAGCTGATGTTGAGTAACTCATCACTTACACCTTGGGTAATTCATCAATTATTGTATATATCATTATGAACTTAATATCGTCAGAATTCTCAAATGTAATCAAGACTTTAGCATCATGGAAGTAGTTTTTTTCTGATTAAAAGCAAAGAGGTCATTTGTTTATTCCACAAGGGTTCTGAATTTCTGCAAAAACCGAAAATTGGAATTTAAGACCTTATATCAGTGGTGGCGAATCTATGGCACGCGTGCCAGAGTTGGCACTCCTAGCCCTCTCTGTGGGCACGCGCACCGTCGCTCCAGTACAGAGTTCGTTATCAGAAAGGCAGAGGGACGCGGAGCCAGTCTGTTCCCAAAGTCGGGACAGTCACCTAAAATAACACTGCTAAGACGCGGAGAACTAGTTAATTTCCCAGTGCTCAAGCAGGAACACTCATTTTCCCACCATGTAACTTTAGAGATTATCACATTTGGTAACACTACCGTTAGTTATAACACTGTTTTTGGTAACACTATTTTGTTTTTGGACGGGAAATTAGTTAGTATGGACCTTCTTTGTTTCTACGAACGTAGAGTAGAGCCAGAACACTGGCAAGCTTATTATACCAACCAAATGTTTCGTTGACTCTTAAAGCATTGTCAATGGTAAAGCCTACTACCTGCATCAAGCTAAGCTAAACTGTGGAAGAGGCAAGCAAGGACATTTTCAAATTATTACATCACAATGACCAATTATTATTAAACATAGGTTAAGTTTACGAGCAGTAGCATTGGAGAGAATAGTAACATACTAATATTAGATGTCTTTGTTGCTGCCGAGTGAAGCCTGAAGTAGAGACGCAAGAATTTATCTCTTTAGATCTGCTGATTTAAACATAACTATCTTTAAATACTGTATATGTAGGCATACCATATTTTTGTAATTGAAAACGGGGACGCTTCAGAACAACGAACCTTATCAGATCAATGTGGTTCATATCTTACCTGGAGTATGCACAGGTCCGCAACCACGTGGGGCGTCGGGGGCAATGCCCCTAAAATTTTTTGTCTCCAGAAAAACATGTTTTAAACATATAATAAAAATAAAAAATTGCCCACCCAAACATTTTTTTCCCCCGAAACATTAAAACCTGGTTACGGACCTGAGAATGTAGCTATTTTCATTCCTATAGTTAAGACACAAACAAAAACTAAAACAATGCATTTTGCTAAAAAACAAAACAATGTTCAAGCATTTGTAAATTTCCACAATCGCCCAATCATACTTTTCCGCAGGCATACACACTACTTTCTTCAAGAAGTCTTTGCTCGATGTTATTTTGTTGTAAAATTCACGACAGCAAAAGTCAGTGTTGATTTTACAGGTGATAAGGGGTTTCGTATTCTGCTTCTGTTATCAGACCACATGTTGTTCATTATAGAAAAAATTATCTCAACAGGAGCAGATGTACCAGGTGTAGGACTATACTGGCTGACTGAATGCCTAACCGGGACTTTTTGGTAGACTGACCGGGACGCAGGGACAAAGCCTTTAAACCAGGACTGTTCCGGCTAAAACGAGACGTGTGGTATGCCTATGTATATGTGGTGATTACACGTACAATCTCCAATTTGCTACCAACTGTCCAGCGTGTACAACACAATGAGCACTTTTTTCAGCATGTAATTAACCTGCAGAACTCCTCGTCACAGGATGTGGTCATGGCATCTAGCCAAGATGCCTTTAAGAGGAGATTGGACAAAATTTTGAGAATCACTGCAGTAAATTGTTGATTGAGGGAATATGTATTTTTTAGTGTTAGCTATTATTTTATAGGAAGAGCTTTAAACTGGGTGCTTCATTTTTTTAAATTATGTTTTTGTAGACTCCAAGTTTTAAACACCACAAAATGAGCGTAGCGAAAAAAGCAAAAAAAGATAATTGAAGATCATTCCAAGAGGCCTGCACAGAGTCATTCGGAGTGATTAAATGCAATGGGAAAGCATTAGGCCCATATATTCTATGTGCTGAAAGTGTTGGAGATTTGTTATTGTGAATTTCTTTTAAGACAGAAGATGTTAATCCACACCTTGTTTTTTCAAAACCAAAAGCTCTGTTGGCCGATTCGCGTTAAATTGCCGTGTTGGCGCTTTGGAATACATTAGTAAGTTTAGGGTTGCCGTTCGGGCACTCGGTCTACACAAGGTTTGCCATCACTGCCTTATTTTCTTCAAAAAGTTCAATGTTGTTTCTGCATTAGGATGATGACATGGTGCATGCAAGAAACGGAAGAAAACAAGATTACACACTAACTCCGTTTGCAGATGAAAGAAGTGACATTTCTGAAAATGATGAAACTTCAGAGGAAGTAAATAAACATTCGAGTTGATATCTATGAAAAAATAAGGCATTTGTAGCACATGTTACTTTTTTTAAAATAATTTGATGTCTGCAATCCCTTAAGAATATCATTTATGAAGGAAACGTTTAGTCTTTTTACCTGTATATTAAAATTTGTTAGAATACTCTCATATCTCAAAGTTTTTCAGGCAGCGACGGCCATCAGTGGTTAAAAAAGTTCATCGCAAAATTTTTTTTTACAAATCCATGAATTTGTAACGATTGAATCTTATTCTTAAAAAGATGCATTTCATCACCTACATGAGAAAAATTAGTCTTTGCATTGATAGGAACCCTGATAAAAAGTATCCGTAGCTGTCAATCGCCACACAGGTTTTCCACAGAAAGTAGCGCACCATAGACTTTCAGTTGTCATCCCAAGCACCAGATACCTGTGTGAGATGTAACCAAAGCCCTTTGCTTTTTCGGCGAAAAACTATCTCGATATACGACGGACTGAGCTCTTAGTTCGTGCAAGGAGATCAATCTAGATAAGAGAGATTGACAGGAAGGTAGGAAATAATTATCCACTCCGGCAGCCTCTGCAGCTGAACCTAGCACTAACGTGTTAGATACGTCTTTCGTTTGGACTATTTGGGGGGTCTACTGATGAGGTAACTCTTGCCCAGGCTCGCTTGGAATTTCTCAAACCAGTTATCCTGTTTCGTAGAAGTTATGCAGCAGTCACTCATCTGATTTATGCTCTGGTTACAAACGTTTGGCCAAGCCAGTCTCGCGGTGATGTAAATGTTTCCGTCCTACAGTTGCCGCAAACGGCAGTTTGCATCGCCCGTATCAAATGTCGGTGGTCTCAATTATCGCTGAAGGCTCACTCATGGCCAGTTGTCCCATCCCTTGTGTTTTCTAGCGTTTTTCATGACATCTAGTGTCCACTAGATCTAGCGTTTTTTCATTACATCTAGTGTTTTAGTGTTTTTTTATGGATATCTAGTGTTTTTTTAAGAGTGACCTGGATTTTGTGTAATTGTTACTGCAATTGAGACCTTTTGATTTAGTGCAATTGTAATTTGCTAAAAATTCTACCTTATTAAATCCTAAATTACACAAGAAAATATAATATGTTTTGAGTTAAACCGCTGCGAAGTCACTTGGTCATCTGTTAAAAGTTCCAGTGACGTGTACAAACAAACACAAGCGTTGCTGCTATCTCCCGTTTTCTTTGTTTCTGGTTTACAATGAGTTGCACAACGTCTATGGTTGGCATTGGAGCACATTTTCTGGGCATTTTCACTGTGTGTAAGTTTGCTTTTGTTATTTAGTGTTTTTTTATCATGAAATCTAGTATTTTTCCGTAACAACAGAGTGGAAACACTGCTTATGGCATAACAACGTCTTGAAACCATAGCTGTTATAGCATTGGCAAAGAAGTGCTGCAACCTTCAAATGGTGATTAGCGTTGTCGCAATTGCGGCGTCATAGTTAACATTTTGGTCAACCCAACCTGACTGGTGGAAAATTCTTTACGGTGTGTAGTAGTACACTTTGCTGCAGAACATTTTCTTCTTTTGCCTTCGCAGGCCCACGTTGAAATGCTTGATTGATCAGCTGCTTCCCTCGCAATGATATTTATCCATGTATTTCATGACCAATGTTTTTCGACATAAAATCTGTCACCAAATGCCATATATGTTCCCAGGAAGGTAATTGGTATTGCGTCTCAAATAACCTTAAAAGACAATCATAACTGTGCACTTTTCTACCGACATGGGTGCGCCGCCTACCTCAGGTCAACCATAGGCCTGACTTACGTCACAGGAAAGTTTCTGCGTCAGGGAGCTGCTCAATTTCTGCATGAACTTAATCTATGGTCCACGCGTTGTTTGTGAAAATATGGAGCTACTGTTGCATGCAGCGCTCATCTCATTTTTATATCCGCTTTTCCTCTGGGAGCTCGCAGGGGCAGGAGACCTAGGAGGACTCGAAATACCTCAAAGTTTTTAGCAATCTCAGATATTTCTGCTGACTCCACACCAAAGGACCAGTAGTGGACTTAGGGTTGGGGGTACTGATGACGTCATCATACCCAGCCAACAATGATAAGATCTTTTGATCAAGCCTAGGGAGGGGTTATGCGGGCCATCCAAGGATATGTTTCTGAGACAATGGCATGACTGACATAACAGAAAATGCAGAAAGGTATTCATGATACACCACTTTAAAGACACTGAAAGTTGGGAAGACAAAGCTAGCAGCACATAAAAGATGGCAAGTCGGTATTAGCCCCCCTTCTCTAATTTTGCACCCCAGTTCTCTGCATTCACTACCAATAAATTAGAAAGTTTATTACACACTTTCTCCCCAAAAAATGATTGATTTCATGAATTTGTTCACATCCATGAATTTGTTCACATGTTCTTAAGAACTCCATGAAACCACAGGCAACAACCAAGCAGATTCAGTACACTAAGTTTGTTTTAAATTTCATCATTTTGACTATATACAAGAATATGCTGCATTAAGCAAAGAATATCAGACTGCAATTTATAATAGACTTCAATCAAAATGGCAAATTGAGCTTGATACACACTAATAGAGTACAAAACAGATCTATTTCGTCATTTCATGTCGTTGAAAGCAACAAATCTATACTCATGCCGTTGAAAGCAACAAAGCTAAACAGATCTATGTTTGAACATATCAAAAGTCTTTGGATTTCTCATGCATTACATATGCTCTTAAGGCAGGGCCCGTTTTTCACAGTCGTCCACACTACGTTATGAGAAGCTTCATTCCCTGACAGTGAAAAGAAATTACAATTTGGTATACATTTTTGCTCTTACTTGATAGGGCCTTTTCAATACTTTTTGGAACAAATTTTGACCCACAATTTATTTAAGATTTTGAGGTTGGTTTGAAGCTTTTACTTATTTACATATTAGAGATGCTGGTGGGGGTCCGTTTGAAAGTAGAGTACTTACATATTGCAGTTGCTGTTGGGGGGGAATTTTGAAGCAGAGTACTTGCAGTTGCCGTTGAGGATCCCTTCAAAACCAGAGTACTTATTTGTTACAATGACTGTTGGGGGCCCTTTCAAAGCAGAGGACCTACACATTGCAGTAGCTGTTGGGGGCACTTTGAAAGCAGAGTACTTACACATTAGAGTTGCTGTTAGGGGCCGCTTTGATAGCAGAATACTTATTTATGATCTGCTTTGGAATATATTATGAGTGGATAATAAGTTTTTAACCAAAAATGAGGAACATTTACCGGCGAAACGTTCGAGGAGGGCCACTAAAAAGGGGGGGGCGAAGAGCCAGTGCCTTGCTCGCCTCCCCTTAAATACACCACTGCAAGGGACAAAGCAATGTTGGAGATGTAGTCACTCCTGGACCTTGGACGACCTCTGGGTCGCTTTCCCGAGGGTGTAGCCAACAGGACTTACCTCGCCAATCTTACCTGGGACATTCTGGTCACAAATGTCAGTTGTGAATCACCAAATGATTTTTCATTGTTGGACTCGCAATCGACTTTGATAAAAAAGCAATGTTAAACAGAAGGAAGCATTGCACTATATTTATAAAAAACTTGTGGTTGAAATTAAAATTCACTGCCTTTAAAATTCTTCTGGCTCAAGTGTTGCCAATCTTCAAGATTAAGAACATAAAAGTATTTTATATATCAAATATATACGTGTTTGAAAGGAATCCATCGATGACATGAAATTAAAAAAGGAACAAAGCGAAGTTTTGTGCAACCATGGATCTGATGATGTAATGGCATGTTCTTGTTCAGAAGATGAAGAGAAAGTGAATGAAGTAAGTTTCATATTTGATAATAATCTGGTGATTGTATAGCGTTCATCTGCGTGAGGTTTCAAGATACAAATGCTGAGGTTTTTATTTCTTTATATAAGAGAGCGCAGTGTCAATGCCAAATTACTTTTGCATACCAGGCACCTCATCCTCTGCCACGCACGGGTCAACGTCCACTTTCTCACACTTTCTCTGATGACACTGAACCTTCCATTAAAGAGGAGGATATGGCAAAAGTATTGCTTTTGACATACAAGCGTGTTGTGGACAGTGTCTGGTTATTTTCGTTCAAAATAAGTGCATCTCCGACAATTTTAAAAAGTGGAAATGTTGTATATTTTTGTAGAAATGTGGAGAGTCATCGACGACTGACAGCAACGTGGACGAAACTCCAATGGCGTCCTCGAAAGTAAGCTGCGCGTGCTTGTCTGTGGTTGATTGAGGACGAAAAAAAGAGCGTGTTAGTCAAATTCATAAAGTGGATCGACAGTTTCCGCTGATTACATTAATTCGTTTTCAAAATCAAGTGACATACGATGTGTATAAAGAACAAGAACAGCATCAAACCAATCTTTCTTAACTTTATATTCGTCTCGTAAGTTTAATGAATTTTCCCAACAACCAAAGCCTGTCACAATGCTGTCTTTACATGAGTCTGTTTGTTTCTAACAACTGTACGTTTTTACGATAACCAACTCTAACAGTGTAAAGTTGAGCAGTGTTGCTGTGGCAAAATTTAAGCAAGTTGCAATGCTGTTCACGTTTCACTCGTCATTTGACTGGGGAATCAAAAAGTTTTTAATCCTGATATCATTCAAAGTGCAATCAAAATATTGAAATAGATTTTCTCTGAGCTCAAATGTTTAATTTCGATAGCGGTTCACCGTACAGTAAGTTGGAACGAAAGAGTGGAATACCAACAAGTATGAAATATCGAACTTAAATTATCATTTACCACCACACAAATTGTAAAGGAATTCATTTTTGAGCTGGACATTGTTGTCACAATAGCAGTTCGAAATACAAATGCTTGGCCATTAAGAATGATCACCAGTTTTAGACCATTAATAATAGGTCTAGGTTTACTGTAAACTTTTGAGGTATCTGTCGACTGGGCTATGCTTTGATCTTTTCGCAATGATTCAAACTTGAACATACTGTATGCTGTATCTATATTCAAGTAACTATAGTCTCAACAAAGATAGGGTTTGAATCCATCAGCAAATGTTTGATAAAAAATCGATTTCACGTAATACTACGCATCTTCTGTCCTACAGTCTGCGCTAAAAAAGCTAAAACAAGAGCAGAGAAAGCAAAAAAGTTGAAGACTAAAATGAATATAAATCAGAACACAAGCTGCGACAGACAAACAAATTGAGAATCGGTCTTTTCCATAAAATTGCTTTCACTGGAATGCAAAACCATCTGACGCCAAACTTTGGGGAGGAGGACAGGTGCCTTCACGTGGCCCTCACGGTTGCGGCATTTCCTGAAATGCTTACCAAATCTGTCACCACGAGAGCAAGCATTGCTACCCGTGCTGGATGTGTTCAGCGTGGGATGGGTCAAACAACACCCTTCTCAGGGCACGGCAGCAAAAAATGCCGCCGAAGACCCACGACCCAACATTCTCAAGCCGAACACCGAGAGGCTCGCTGAAAACAAGATCTCCGTCATTGAGCAGCTAACGTACAAAAACAACGCTTTCGTTATTCCTGCTACAGGAGACCCACTGCACAACTGCAGACAAGCTAGTGATTCCCAAATTCTCACTAGTTGGGTCAGTCCTGAGCAGGAACCACAGCCTTGCCACGTTGTCCATGAGCGGTTGGAATGGTCACTGGTCGATCAGTCTCCAGATCAATCAGAGACTGGGTAGTTGTGCGTAGACGTTGGGCGTTGCAGGATACAAGATCATCGATGTCTACAAACCTCCACGCTCGCGATTCGCACCACCGGCCATCCCGACGTTCCCACACCCCAGTCTGTATGTTGGTGACTTCAACTGCCAACATGTCCACTGGGGTTACAACAAAACATCTTCTGACGGTGAGAACCTGGACTCCTGGGCAACATCCAACAACCTTGGACTGTTGTATGACCCAAAGGAAACAGCCTGTTTCTCCTCTCACCGATGGAACGTCGGCACCAACCCGGGCCTGGCCATCGCGAGTTTCGGCCAGGACAGCCGACTGCCGGACAGACGTGTTCTAGGAAACATCCCGCGGTCACAACATCGGCCCTCCCTCATAAAACC
>Ga0210059_1016807_pt1 | contig 10520 bp, 8 predicted proteins | sample Ectturendosymbi2_FD_188042 | JGI IMG/M metagenome (GOLD analysis project Ga0210059, IMG submission 188042) | Ecteinascidia turbinata endosymbiont from Florida, USA - Sample 2 (SPAdes) (version 2) | ecosystem: Host-associated > Tunicates > Ascidians > Unclassified | place: Key West, Florida... | reverse complement strand
GATGGGCGTGAAAAACAACACCATACATATATGTGGCACGAACAAGCAATAATAGAGTGATCATGGCATGTGAACTCTATTGTTGCTTGCTGCCACAGTGCGAAGCTTTGCGCATATGCCGCTTGGGATTTCCGATCGCAACAAGACCTTTATTAAATAGCTCTGCCATAATATTGCAAAACCCAAAACAATGATAGGTATTTTTGTTGATGAGCAGGGGGCCACAAGTGTTGAGAGTCTTTGGAAGGGGGCCACAAATGATGCTAGTTTGAGAACCATATCTTAGAATCAAAGCACATATATTTGTGATCTCACAGATTCTGCATACTTGGAATAAATTCAAACTCAGTGCCTATGGTCTTGGTTGCAGGATTTTAAATGCAAGGTGGTTAGGGCTATGCAAAGTTTTGACCTTCGCAATTTCATGTTCAGAGATTTTTCAGAAAAATCCTCAAAATTAAGTGCTTTGCATATCATAAAAGGTACTTTCAGCAATTTGGGTATTGTGCAAAGTCAAAGCTTCTTGTTTAACCTGTTTAACCCTTTAAGTCCCGCGCGGGATCGTTTTTTTGTAGAGATTTGCAATCCTATAACTCGCCATGCAATTGAGCTAGAGAGCTGTTCAAACCCTTTACGGATTCAACAAGTCTTGTCGTCAAAATTGAAAAAAAAACGTTTTTCGCTTTCGGTGGGGGTTTTCTAGAGGTGACGTCACAATGAGGACATGTTTTGGAAATTTTCGCCACCTTTGGCCGGCCCTAGGCCCCAACCCATTGACCCATTCTTTTGGCTCAAAGTTTTGTTGAAAACTAGGTCAAAATCAATCTGCGTCTATAGAGCCCTTGATTGACTTGCTAGCATATCTGTAGCCAAAATTATGGGTGTAAACTACATACCTTCACGAGTTTTTAGAGGGTTTGAACAGCTCTCTAGCTCAATCTGACGGCGAGTGATTGCCTGCGGTGAAATGCCCCCAAAAGTGACTTTTGAGGGAGCAAAATTTTGGTCAATTTTTGGTTTATGAGCCATAATTTTCGCTCCTGATATGCTAGAAAAGTGGTTCCCAACCTGGGGTACATTTGCCTATCCGAAGGGGTACATTTAATGATATCAATAGAAGAGCAAAATATATTTGCATATAATATATTTCCAAATATTTACACATATATCAGTGAATATTCTTTTTTGAAAATCATTTCATACTTGTTGTTAAATATATCTATGAATAACTATGATAAAATGCAATTAACATAGGAAATTTTAGGGGTACGTGTGTATCTGTTGAAATGCTGAAGGGGTACATGCTCATCTGTCGGAATGCTGAAGGGGTACATGGAAAGAGAAAGGTTGGGAACCCCTGTGCCAGAAAGCCAATCAAAGGCTCTATAGACGCAGATTTTGACCTAGTTTTCAACTAAACTTTGAATCCAAGAAATGGCCCATTGGTATGGCACCCAGGGCCAGGCAAAGATGGCCAAAATAATGCGAAAACACCCCTACTTGTGACGTTACCCCCAGAAAAGCTCAAACCTAAAACAAAAAATTTTTTTTTCGATTTTGACTACAAGACTTGCTGAATCCGTAGAGGGTTTGAACAGCTCTCTAGCTCAATCGCCTGGCAAGTTATAGGATTGCAAAGCTCTGCAAAAAAAATGATCCCGCGCAGGACTTAAAGGGTTAAAGGTTTGTTGTATTTATTGTTGGTATTGTTACTTTTACCTCAACCTTGGTCTCAAACCATTAAATTCATTGTTTCAGTCAAGGAAAAAACAAATGGTTACTGGTGATAGTCTTCTTGGCTTGGATTTGTAATTAAAAAAAATTGGTTTAACAGTATATTTTGTACTGGTAATTCATACTTAGTTTGCAAAGGCACATCATGATTTCTGAATGCACCATACTGTGAAAAATTGTAACTTTTATTCAATTTTTTCTTGGTGTAAAGCATCTTCAGCATCAGTATTGTTCAAATTGTGAAGCAAGCTGTGCATTATTTTATATGTTTTCAAAAGAAGTGTCTTGTTTTGCATATTTATTCACTCCAATACATTGTTTAATATTACTAGCAGCTACTAATTATAGATATTTGTCAGGCAAAATTTCAGGTGTAATGTGGTACCATTACAGGATACACAAAATGTCATTTTGGTTTGCTGTCAAAGCAACAAACTTATCTTTAAGAATACCCATGAAACTTATTTGAACTAAAGCAGTACCTGTTTACAAGTTAAGGAAGTGTGGCAGGGTGCCACTTGCATGCTAAGCATTATTATGAATCAACTGAACAACTTAATGTGCAGTTATTAGCAAAGGCATTTCTAAACCAAGGCTGGAAACACTTAACATTTTGAGAGCCGGTCTACGATATATTCGTACTTCGATTTCGGCCTAAAAAACAGCAGTTTTCGGTTGCCTTACCAACGCCCTAGCTCCTCCGTCGATTGCCCTATAGAGCTGTTCAAGGGCTCAAATAGATCGGCCAGTCTAGTAGATTGCACTCAAAAAAAATTTTTTGGCTGGGGGTGTGGATTTTTTGTGACTGATGTCATAAGTGAAGTAGTTTTTGGGTCATGTTGCCTGGCCTAGGGCCCAACCGCTAGGCCAAAGTGTTTCGCTGAAGTTTTCATTGGAAACTAGGCTCGAGTCCGAGTCTTGATCGACTTTCTAGCGTTTCTGGTTCAAAAGTTATGATCTAAATTAAACAAACAAATTAATTAATTAGCTAATTAGTCAAATATTTTTACTAACTTACATCACAACTTTTGAACCCGAAACCCCAGCAGGTCATCCAAAGCATCAAAAGACTCGGATTGTAGCCTAGATTCCAGTAAAAACTTCAGTGAAATACTACCACCTAACGATTGGCACCCAGGGCCAGGCAAAGTGGGCCAAGGTGGCCTAAAAGTCCTCCACTTATGACGTCACTCACAAAAAACCTGCACCCCCAAGCAAAAAATTTTTTTCGAGTGCAGACTAGAAGACTTCCACGTCTTTTGAGACTTTTATCGGGTCTGTAGAGCATACCAGACTGGAGATATTCTCGCGCAAAGCCACGTGCGTTTAGGCATTTTTTTTCCGAAAATCCCCGAATCCTAGCGGACGCCAAATAGTTAACCAGGGCCACATGTTTAATTACATATTAATGAGGGCTGCACATTGAATGACTTACCTTGATCTTAGCAAACTAAATGTAGTTTCAGCTAATGTACTCTGAGTGTTTGAATCCTAACTGCAGTGTTAATGACTCTTTGGCACCTTTAAGCTCTCTGTAAGTGTGGTTTCAGAAGCAAGTTTAGTGCCAATGGAACAAGGGTAGAAATCAGAAAACTAGTAAAAAGTTGTGCACCAAGGTGTCTGTGGACATATGGAAATCTCCCAGCACCAGTGGCGTAATTGGAGGTTTGAGCCAGGGGGGTGTTTAGCTGAAAAGAGCCCACTGGCCAAAACTCAGAAAAAAAAACTGAAAAATGATGGTGAATCCAGATATGGATGATTATACTAAAACCCTAAATCACCAGAAAAAAACAACCTACTGAAGACCAAAATATAAACCAAGTGGGTGCCCAGTTTCTATGTTTAGCTTACCAGGGGGGCTATTTGTCCCTTTACCCCCTCCCTGTAAGTTAAGCCACTGACCAGCACACAGTACAGATGTGATAATGCGGCGCTGAGGACCACCTGCATCAAAATTTCAAATTTGAGATTATCAAAACAAGGACAGGTTGTCAGTATTTAGGCTACCAATACTACCACAAAAATTTAAACAGGGCCACACAAAACCTTCGACTGGGCTGATGCAGCCCACGTTGGACATAGCTGTAGTAAAGCAACATACAAATTCAGATGACAACAAGAATAAATTAAGGGCTATTGCTTTTTGTTCTCCTTTGGATAAATTTGGAGTAAATGCTATAGGTGCAGATGATGTTGTTATTTCAGAAATAGCTCAGATATATCATGCAGTCAAACACAACCTTTCATGCAATTCACCTGATTGTAGTTTGGAATTAAATTCAAAGCTTTGTGCCAGGATGAAAGAAATGATTGGCTCAAAAAAGGAACTCCAAAAAGAACTGTTCAAAGAACAGAATTAAAAAAAGAACAAAAGTGTTATTGACAAACAAGTTTTAGAAGTACTAGTTATCAACAATTTGAAACATTAACCTCCTCTGTTTGGTCTTGAAATTGATGCATCAAATCATAAAAACATGTTCAATATGGAAATTGCCGCAGTAGATTGTGCAATTGGCTTTTTTGAGAATGCTAATGGAATATTTAACTGCTCGAGGAATACTACAGAGAATATGCAATTGGATTGGAAAAAAAGCTTTTTGCTTAAGTGCAGATAAAAGCAAATTGCAATTTTGAGGAAAACAACGTCAATATCCTCACATTGAATGGTGATATTAAGGCTAATTGCAATGCTTACCCTCTGAGAAACTTGACTGTGGAAATAGAAGATGCTCTCCTAAAACTTAATGGCCATTTCTCAATCTTAGCAAACATCTGTGAAACTCTCAAAGATTTTACTTCATTTGCAGACACAGCATTACTTGAAATTCGTCACCATGCATCTACTAGGTGGTTGTCTCTGCTTCCTTGCTTTGGGAGTGGGAGTATATTACATACTTAGAAAGCTTTCTGCTTTAGTTTTTAAACAGACCAACCGATTGCTCCAAACAATTGAACAAACTTCTTTCAATTGATGATGATCTAACAAACTTTCACGATGTATCAAAGTCTACCTGTTGTTCTTGCAGCATATAATGTAAATATTGAAGGTATCTGTACATTACATTGAGAAAAAAAGCTTCAGCAGCCGACATTTTCAATTTTGTGCCTGGCCTATCTCAGCCATTTTATGTCGACTACTGAAGTTGACTACCCACAGCATGAGGTGGTTAATATTTGTCAATAATAACTCCTAAACTTGCCGTTTATGAAACGAAAGAACCCTTTTATATTCACGCAGTCTTTTTCACCTACTGGAACATTGTTGATTTTCCTATCCTTTATTGCAATTTGAAAAATTTGACAACCCTAGTGTCAGGTGTGATATAGTACCAATTGCAGTGTTGCTGTGTGTACAGTAAGCGACTGGACTTTCTACTTTATCCACCATTTATTGCCCGGTTTACTTAAGGACGCAAACTTCTATTCAAATTTTGTAGAAGGGATGTATTGGTTGGCAATTAGCTATTTATGTTAAACATAAACCTCCCCTTGTCGGACGACGTATCCAGCGTTTGTTAATATCTGCTCTGGGCTATTGATTTTCGCTTGCCATATGCCATCGCGTTCCGATTCTCATGTAATGACAGTCGAGAAGTTCAATCATCGTCCTACAGCTGGTGTCCGGGTCTGTGGCGGAAAAAACTGCGCGTATTTCAAAAACTGTTTGGCTTTCATTTGCGTTTAGTTTTTGTAACGTGTAGTTGTTCATTTGCGTTGTGTTTAGTAGTTTTTGTCAAATTCCATTAAACAGGCTGGGCTGATTTATTGAAATAATCATTTTTAATGAACTGTTGAAATAACGCAATGTCTGAAGTATATCTTAATAACTTACCGCTATTGCCTTCGTGGTTGCATTTGACGTCCGTTATTTTTTTTGCGGAGTCGGTTAGGTTCAGCGCCCACTACAGCTTTGTTTTGCTTTTACATAACCTAAAAACTCTTTTGCAAGTTTGAAAAGCACCTAATTTATGCTGTGCTCACGCAATCAACCGGGCTGTACCAAGCATTTTGTTTCTTGTAAGACGCAGTGACGTTACGCTCGGTCCGTGTGTAAATCATGTTCTTTTTTCGTCAAAACCTCATCGAGCCTCCCCCGCTTTCCGCACACGTTCACGAATAGTCGTTACGCCATGACGAATTACTGAAAAGATCTGTAAAGTACGCTAAACATAGTCAACTCACATACTTCAGGCAGTGATTTTAGGAAAGCAGATTGTTCTTGAACAAAATAAATGCTCAACAAACCGCCTGCGAATTTCGAGCCGAGTCCCAGTAATGCTGCAAAAAATTCCATTAAGTCAGGAGCTAACTCGCTTTCTCTTTTTCGTGAGCGGTAGGTAGTCGGCGGTGCGCTCATCGATCGACTTTTATTCGCGTCTTTCCATTTCCTCAATTGGCGTTTTCCACCACGTCTTTGTACTTGGCTTGAAGCGCGTCTAGCCCATTTCGTTCAGATTCATCGAGCATGGTAAATCATGCGTGACTATCGCACTTTTTCATCTTGAGCCGCCATTTTTTCAGTTCCCGGGCAACAGACATTTTAAGATAATACGTTAACGGTTGGTCCCCGTGAAAATGTGTGGCGTGTACCATCGAGCCTGTTTGAATCCAAGCAGAGGATTTTGTTTCTCTTGGTGCACTCGCTCATTGCTATTTTTTATGGAGAAATCGTCGATGCACCTAAGAGTTTGTTTGTAGCGGTATTTGCGTCCATCCCTTTTTCTGATGGTGTGGATAGAGTAAATCGAGCTGTAGATTGTCGCTCTTCGCCATTTGAAATGAATAAAATGATGTACGCTGGGAGATAGTTATGATGTTCTTGTTGGTAAAAGCTTGTGAACCGCTTCGTGCTGTTCAAAAAGCACATCTAATCGCAATCGAGGATCCGAAATTTTACTATTTACATGTGATTTTGGGCGATTACCAAAATGTTTTCATGGTGTTTAAAAAGTAATTTATAGAAAAGATGCAAGACATTGATCTTAATCAAAATTAATGAAACCAACAAAAAGAAGTATTTTTATGAAAATGCATGAACACAAACGCGAAGGAGTAAGTAACTGTATTTTTTGTAAAAAAATAAGTTTTATTTTTCCCCATAAATTTTCATTCAAAATTAAACGACAGCAACGGCATTACTTCTGAAACTTATGTCAAGTATACCTGGCATAAAGAAGACATTTGATAAAGTTATAGCAATAGGTTGTTCCTATTAAATTTTTTGGTGTGCTGAATTGCTGTTTCAATTAGATTGCCAATATTATTTTTGTAATATTACTCCAACTACCTTTTTCTAATGAAAGTGTTTAAAGTTTACTGCAATGTTTAAAGACTTCGACAGCCGGGATTCACACTTGAAGTAATCGTAGTCGGTGCTTTTATGCATCACTTCGGCTGCAGCGTCTGGTCTATGCGTGTGTCCGCAGTTCTGGTGTTTGTAACTGTGGCTTAGGAAATTCGTTTCTTTGCTTACTTCGAACGGTTTTGCGCCGTGTGCCTATTTTTCAGCTTTGTTCGATGATAAACAGATTTGAAAACAATAAGATTTTTTGTATGTGCACGTTCATTACAAGTGCGGTTAACAGTTATAAAACTCTCATCGATCAAACTCCAGAGTCAGACACGTCAAAGGAGTGTCAATTTCTAGTTACGTTGTTCGTAGCATGCAGTTTAATCAGAAACCCAACCTGACAATTTTCTTGCGTGGTGTCATGTCTTTCCTTTTGTTGTTCGAGGATCTCTTTATAGGTAATTTTGTTTTTTTGAGGTTTGTTACGTAGCTTGTGTCATGTGGAGCACGTAGGGTTGCTCATCGTATAGAACACTTGAAATGGTAACCAGCGAAATAATTCCACTTTCGGAGTGTGGAATGTTTTGGCGTTGTATCAAACGCTGCAAGGCAAAGAACATGGGCGTTTGAACAAGTTTCAGGGTTAAGTGGAAGTTGCAATAAGGGTAGAATTTTTTATTGTTTGCTTTCAATGATCGCTGTAAATTAACATGCGTACAGCTGTGTCGAATATAGCGCAGTTTAGATCAGGTTTTAAAAATGGCGCCATGTTATCTTAAAAAAGGCAGTTCTGGAACAGATGCAATATTGGAAACTTGTCCAGCGCTTCTTTGTGGATTGTCCACTCGCAGATTTACAAGCGGCACCTGTTCGAATTCAAACGTGTCCAAAAGATATTTTGTTTTTGTGTTGATTCGATTCAGTCACTTTTGCTTTTTCTGGCTCATTACTGGCTTTCACGTTGGGAACAGGGTTGGTATGCAGCATTGAACCAACAGGTTATCACATTAAATTTTTCTTCGTTGTCCAACCGCCGATGTTATCATGCTACATGTAGGCAATGTGCGTCAACAAAACCTTGCAAAATTTTTCTATCTCACGCGGTATCCTCAAAATTTTTTGAATCGAGAGGGTAGTGAATGATGAAGCCGACCTATAGAAGTCTACTTCAACCAACATACCTTCCGGTATTACGTTGTGTCAAGCGTTTGACGTTCTGGCGGAAAACCGCTTAGTTTTTGGCAATTTTGGAAGATGTTCAGCGTAGTGAAAAGCCTGGAGACTTCATCAATTTGGATTTTGCAGTAGTCTTGGCTTTGTGGACAGATTGCGCAGCGTTAGCTTGTCAAAATTTCCAATCATTACCAGTTAGTTGTGTGTTGCCTTGTTTGTGCCGGCTTATTGCTGACGTTGTTCATATTAGAACTGCACCGCGTTTCTGGGGCATCGTGGCAATTTAGCAATTTCTTTGCTGGTTTTCCTGTGCAACCAAGACTCTGAACCATGAGAGGACACTTTTTGTTGGTGCAAATTACCGTACCTGCAAACGGCAGAAAGATTTTTGTTAGAAAACCGTCATATTTTGTGATTGGAGATTGCCTGCTTTGCGTTTTTTCCCGATTGCCATATGCCAGGCTTTGCAAAATTTTGTAGATGCCATTTGTATGAAGGGAAGGGTACGGCGTTGATAGCGTTACGGTATATGTACTGCAAGTGTGTGCTCAAGTTTAAATTTGCGTATGTGTGCAGTGGTGTTCTTATGAAGTTTAAAATTCACTCAGCCCCGACAAAATTGTTTGCAAGTAAAGGTTTTTCTTTGATAAAATGCTGAGCTTTCCCCAGTTGGTAAAGGCACAAGTGTTTGTGTTTCGGTGTCTTTCGCCTGGTTTCGTTTACTGATGTTCGCAGCGATCCTTGCTAGTGCTTACGTTTTTCCTCGTCCACTTCGGTCAAAACAATTAATGTTAACCTTGCACAAGCATTGGGCAGCAACCCTTTTTGCGCCCAATTGTCTCGCAGAACGCAAAGATTTATGTTTAAATAAATTGCTAAATGCTTGATTGCGTACTTTCGTCTTATTTCTGATGTCCTTGCTTTCTATATTTCTCACGTTGCGTCGCCTTTACTTAAGCCGTTTTTCGCAGACACCATGTGGGAATTTTTCCTTCCTTTGATATTCGTGCGATCTGCAAACGATACGTGTAACACACAAAACCACACGCACGAACCAAATACTCAACGTTGATGAGGTTGGAGTTTAAGAGAACTTTTCAAGGTAATGCAGATTTTCCTGGGCATCCTGCACGAGTGTTTCGTTGCTCAACAATGTACGATTCCAAGTCTAGGTTATTTCATTATTCCCATCACACACATCTGCCAGCCACGTTGTAAACGGTCTGCCAGACGGGATTGTTTCGAAATGATGCTTGTGCCGATCGTATCACACACACGTTTAAACTTTTCCACTTTACAGCATTGTTCAATATTGCCAATTGCCATTTTGGAATTTTATATCACGGTACGGCTGGAATCATGCCGAATCGCTTCAAAGATTACTGAGCGCTGTCAACCAGCAATACGAAAAAAATGTTCGGTCGGGAGGTCGTCATAGCATAATATGAGTTATGTAGGAAATCGTCCTTTCAAGTTTTGATTGGTTTTCACATGCGCCTGTCTGTGTGTGAAACCATTTTAGTGTTATTTTTATTTTTATTAGTCGGGCGATTCGTGATTAAGTTTTTCTTCGGCCAGACACTTCTAATTACTGATTGTTGCTATGTTTTCAACCCTGAGAATGTCTTGAACCAGTTGTTCATTTACCTAACCGTGAAAAGAGCTGCAAGAAAATGGTGCTGTGTGAAGTTAAACCGGGATGATCTTTGCAGTAGGTAGTACGTCTGTAGTACAAAGTTGTACTGCCTTTTTGATTGGCGCCACTAGCTAGTTGGTAATGCTGAAATGTTTGAAGATAGCAGTAAGTTCAGTACGTGTGAAATTTCTGCTGTGTTGAGCGTTTCACAGCAGTCGAGGGTTCTCGAAATGTCTTCTCGCCATATTACTTTGACGCGGATTTTCACGCTGACGCGATCGGCTCTGCCCTCGAGCTTCAGACTATGAGAACTGATAACGAAAAAGGCGGCTAAGAGCTCCGTTGACCGCCGTGACGCAAATGTTCGACAAGCCCGTGCGTTTCGCGCTTGCTCGCGTGTTTGTTCAGAGCGCGACAGCGGAGCGGCTGGTTTGCACGCGTCTCTCTTAGAGCATCCTAGCTGTTGGTCTGCTCTGCGCATGGTGGTGTTTTCTGGTTAGCGGTCGCAGGAAAAGTTTCGATGCTGTTTACTGCATCTTGTTTGGCGGGCTTGGCAGCATCACTTTTTCCTGTTTTCAAGGTTGCACGCTTGGATTAAAGTTGGTAGAAATTTCTTGCTTGTCTCAAGATTACGTTAGTGTTGGAGAAAGGTGCGAGAATGACTCTTTTTATCCGGTCGCTCTGTTA
>Ga0210059_1016806_pt1 | contig 10520 bp, 7 predicted proteins | sample Ectturendosymbi2_FD_188042 | JGI IMG/M metagenome (GOLD analysis project Ga0210059, IMG submission 188042) | Ecteinascidia turbinata endosymbiont from Florida, USA - Sample 2 (SPAdes) (version 2) | ecosystem: Host-associated > Tunicates > Ascidians > Unclassified | place: Key West, Florida... | reverse complement strand
TTTCTGCTAACCACATAAATGGTTCCCAGGCCGGTTCTGCTAACCACATAAATGGTTCCCAGGCCGTTTCTGCTAACCACATAAATGGTTCCCAGGCCGGTTCTGCTAACCACATAAATGGTTCCCAAGCCGGTTCTGCTAACCACAGGAAGTCGACGGACTCGGTCGGCAACTTCTTTACGAAGTTCCCGTTACGCCTTGGAATTTTGGTTGGGTTGTCTTCATCAGGATTTAACAGGCCTGTTGCTCGACATGGACTTTTCAAGTTTCATCTTTCCGTGTAGAGACTTTAGTTCGAACAGGATACTTAACTTCCGACAGTGGGCGTCACGGAGTCGTAAACTGTTTTTTTTTCTTGTTTTCATTATTTTGCCTTGACCTGGCATGTTCTGTGTGGCTCGTATTGTTTCGCCATGTTTTGACTCCCGTGATTTAAGTCCGAGCCATGCCTTAGCATTGTCACACGTTTTGCATCGCAAGCGCCTTCACTAGTTGTTTCTACTTCAATCTGCAACCCGCTGACGGGTACGTCGTCATCGTTTGTGCCTAGTAACTTGCCTAGAGCATTTGCTCGCTGGTAAGTAATCCTACGCGACCTCGACACGCTCAGTGTGGATTTTCTATGCTACCACAGGGCGTGATTTCTCACTTTTTCAGCGCCTGCCTTTCCGTTTTTTCCAAACGCGTCTATTATACGTCCGGCCAGCGCTGCCGCACGCTTGCAGTACCGCATGGGGCATGGGTACCTTCCAATACACCCCAACCCGTTTACCCTTCCATCAGAAGACACATGTGAATAAACGCCTTTCTACGTGTGCTCACGTCACGAGGTCCAATGCACACAAGCAACACTCCTCGGATGTTCCCTGCTCGGGCCCATGGCAGGTGCTTAAACGTGGAGACAAAACTTTCGTTATCACTTGGCACGGAAAACCGTATAAATGCAGTGTTGAACGTTTACAGCCTGTTTTTACACTTAAGGCCAATCTACCCTGAGGAGTTGCCAGGAGTAGCCGCGTACGATTCTATGTTTGTTTCATTGCGCCCAGGATTTTGCCATACCAGAGTTGCCGTGCCGAGCGCAGAATTACCCGACGCAACAAAACAAACAAAGAATCGTGCGCGGCTACTCCTGGCAACTTCTCAGTGTAGATTGGCCTTTAGCGCCATTGTACATGCCAGAGAGCTCGATTTCTGTTTCCCCTTCTCCCGCGACTACCGCGCCCTCCCTCGACCATTATAACGTTTATCCCACTAGACGCGTCAGTGGACGCATTAGCAGACCCGATATTTACCAGGCCTAATTCGTGTCTTGTAGCTTCCTAGTTGTCCAGCTCCTATAGAACTTTTCGGCGTTTTTTTGTGTCGCACCCGCTGATTTGGTATGACCACCAGTGCCACATTTGTCCCATCGCGTATTTCCCCCTCATCCAATGCCCCCTTGGCTTGTCGCCTGCAGTGACCCTTTCATTTCCACTTGCAATCTGCTGTCCGTTGTGAAACATCTATGTGCTTCGCTCGATCCCTCTGCACTACTGCACGCAACCGCGTCCCCGACACAGCAGCCTGTCACGGATGCGATGAACTCGCCTCCTCGAGCCAGCGTCTGACCGTCTCAGGCTTTTCCGACATCGATCGTCGGGCGACCGTTTGTTGGAATACCTCAGAGCGTGTTCCCTTCTGCGCACCATTCTCCCTGAGCTTTTCTCATGCACTCGTTTCACGTTGAGACTCGACGCAGACTCCGTGAACAACCGCCCAAATTTTCGCGCGGTCGACTTTTGTGCCTACGCGACCTCACTCTGTTATGCCTTCGGCGTCGCTTTCGCCGCCAGCGCAGCGAGTTTTCGAGGAACTGCTTCTGAGCCGCCCGATCGAATCTTGAGCTCGGCCACCGGCCCTTTTCGCTCCGTGCCATTCGTTCATTCCTTCTCATCCGTGGAGCACGGCTGCCGCCCTCCACGCTCCGCTCGTATCTTCGCTCGTATCATTTCTCGTACATGGAGCTCAGCCACCCGCCTTCCCCGCTCTATCTGCGTAATTTCGTTATTTGTATTGTGGAGCTCAGCTATCATTTGGTCTCGATCAATCTGTATCATTACCCGTTCTTCGCATCGTACTATAGTTACCGTCTGCCGTTTTTTTGCTGTGTATCATTATTCGTTCAGCGCAGCATGAACTTCGGTCACTGTTTTTTTGGTTTAATGTTTTACGTTGGTTTACCGCCCCGTGGAGTTCGGTTTTCACTTTCCTCGCTCTTCTTGTGTTTTGTTTTTCTTTTGTTTTGTGCTTTCTTTCCCGGTTTTGTATGCGCCAGCCAGCCGCCATTGTCACGGTGCGGTGTGGGGTCTCTGTCACCTCTCCACGCGGTTTTTGCCTGGAGGCGCGCACTCGTGTAGCGGATCACGCTTCGGTCCGCAGCCTAGCCAAGGCATTGATTACTCATCGAACGCAACTTTCGCCGTGGAGCCATACGCTCTCTAAGGCATTTTCGACTCGCGCGAGGACTAGGAAGTACGAAAGAAAGCAACCTCAAGGGGAAAGAATTAGGACGCGAGAACGCGACAAGAATCAATATTTTTTTCATTTTCGTTTGACTGTCAGCTTAAAAACAGATTGTGAGAGACGGATTCGTCAATTCGATATGTTTCGAAATGTCCCAAACCTGTTTGTTTGTTTGTTTGTTTTCTGTTCATGAATAAAAATAATGTAATCACGCTTCGTTTCCATGCATTTCACCTAGTCAAGACGACGTACTTACGGTCATACTCAGAAGAGTCCCTCACACCTACAGAGCTCAGAAGAAGAATCTACGCCGCGATATAAATGGTTCACAGATTGGGAATAGTCTGGCCGTTTCTGCTAAATCAGTGATTCTCAAACTTTTTCAGTTTGCGGCGCACTAAAAATATTTAAAAATAAATCGCGGCACACTTACTACAAAGCAAAGTTGCTTTCAAAAAGTAAATGCGATTGGTGTGCCTGTTTTCGGGAACAAATGAAGATTGAAAGGAGGTTTCGTCGTTGCCAAACACACCCGCACTTAGTCGTCATTTCCAAGAAGTCTCTCGTTTTTTGCTTTTGATTTCTGTCAGAGCAGAAAATCCATATTCACAGAGCCATGATGCTGCAATTGGAAAGATTATTTTGATGGCTTTGAAACCGATCATTGAATAGGGTTTGTAAGCACATCGCCAAAACTCATTCAAGCTGTTTGGGGGTAACAGTGCTTGAAAAAAACGGGTCGTTTCGCACATCAATGAGCTGCATGGGCGTCCGCAGAAATTTTCCAGGTGGTGGCAATATCAACATTTTGCTTAACGTTTTCAGGTTGCTGACAAATGGACGTTCATAAAAAGTTTTACCCTTTGTATACCGCCCAAAATTCCCCGTGAAAGCACGCACTCCATTCGCATCCTTTCAAAAATCATATTCAGGTGGAATTGCATACCAGTTTTCCAAAAGGGTGCACTTTCTGTCATCCGTTACAGCTTTTGCTGAAATGATGTATAATCAAATATCGTTGTCATTGCAAACTGCAGAGAACCGAGTCTGAATTGACTTGAAATATCCACAACTACGTTTGTGGTGATGTCATTGGCAGGGACGCCAAAGAAGCGGTACTACAGGGGATGCAGTAAAAGAGTTGAGCGCAATGGAAACTCATAAAAATAAAAATAAAAATCGTTATCAATTGTGCTTGTTTCTGTTCAGCAGCAATGTTGACCTCAAAAATAAAAACAAACATAGAAAACCATTCTGAATGTATCTGGGTGCGCGAATAGCTGCAATAATTTTTTTCAAGTCGTTGCGTAAAGAACGAAATGACCCATGATACTATTATGAAAAGGTACCAATGTAACCGTTTCCCCCCTTATCGAAGGGCAGGGGGCAGTGCTCCGTAATATTCCGCCGCTCTCCGGTGTCCCTGGTCATTAGCCTGTGCTGGTTGAACCTCACTTCTCAATGTATAGTCTGGAATGTTTTCTATACTTCGGCTGTCAGAAATGCTTTTTCTGTTCATAAACTGCCTAATATCCATTTTGACCACTTTCTACAAGCAAGTCACAATTTAAGAAATCAACGGCCAGAACAAGATAAACGGTGAAAAAACAAGAAAGTAAGATGCCCTCGCAAAACTTTCAAGCAATGAGAAGTAGACATGTCCTATATAGACTTATGTTGGCACAACTTTCGCACAACTTACTTCAGTTAGAACACCATGCAAGGTTTTAGAAAATGACCAGACAAATTATAAAAACTTGCCACACCAAATACAGCTTTGTATTTATTCAGAAGTCAGAAATAAATCTTAACGATTAAGATGTATTCCCACAAGCCTGCATAGATACCAAGCCACGGTGTAGTTTTATACTGCGCGAAAAGAAGCCCGAATAAGCGTTTATTTTGAATAAGCCATTCATTCAGGCGCAGGGCCGCAAGCAGCTGATATTTTCGTGGGGCAAAATGATCGTAACATGATGTTGCACTATTTTCGGGGAGGAAATGATGGTAACTTGTTGTTGTACCTTACATCTGAAAAAGCTTTTGAAATTTCCGGGGGTGTTGCAGTTGCCCTGTTGCCTTGTGCGGTGTGAGTGTCATAGCTGCAAATAAAGTGTTACTGCAAGAAATAAATCAATTAATTGGAATTGAGCTACTGATGTCAGGTTTTTTGGAAAATTTTGATTCCTAATCCCAATTTCCAAGGGGATGCAAATGCCCGTTTTACCCCCTGCGGACGCCCATCACGAGCTGCCCTTCCTCTTTGGTAAAAAGATTGCTTGATTCATTGATTCCAAATGGATTAACTACTCAACTAAACATTTCTTATAAGCTTATCTTTATAGAATTTTAATTAGACTAAATACAGTTGTTTTCCTGTTAGCCTAGCTCAGCGTTGAAGTCAACATGGTGAAAGGTAGGACGTCTTGTTTCAAATTACATTAATACATAGCAATTATAACGTGAAAATCCAATCATAGCGTGACAATCACCCTTACGACATCGGCAAGGCAATAGGAAAATGCCACATTATAGGAAAATACCACATTATTATCAGTTATCAATTAGACTCTAATGAATAGTGTGCATTCAAGTCTTGCAAGCTTGCCTGAATGACTAATTGTAGTACGAATTGACTGTTATATTCACAAATTCCAAAACGTTCCGCGGCACACCTGAGGATCTCTCGCGACACACTAGAGTGCCGCGGCACACAGTTTGAGAACCACTGTGCAAAATGGTTCCAAGACCGGGTTTCCCAGACCGGAACCGCAAGTTTAACAGGATAACCACCATTGCGAGAAATTTAAATGAATACTTTTAAACGATTATATAAAGGAATTTCGACCAACACTACAAAGCCTTCATAATTTTATCACGTACTGGAAGAAGGTTTGTAGCTTCTCAAACACTTTCATGATGAAATTTCATCGTGAAGATGGCACAACGTAGTTTAAACGTTGTTTGGCAAAGAAAATGCGGTTTTGATGATGCAAAACTTTTTTTAACCATGTGTATAATTGTCTTGGAATCTTTGAAAATGGATTCCATAAGCAGCTTGATTTTTTAAGCGAAACATTCTATTTTGAAATCTTGACAACTTAAATTCTTTGAAGGAAATAAAAAATACAAAAATACTAAATTGTAATACCAGCTTGAAACCAAAGAACAAACGATCATAATGTCATACTTGAAAGCCCAAAGTATTACTGATTATTAGCAAACTTTTGGAAATGGAATATCATTGGCAAAACTAGCAACAGCAATGTTTTACAGTACTCTCAACAGGTTGGCTACAAAATTATTAGCGATTTTGCCCGAAGCATTCAAGGTATGTTTGAAACGCTTGAAAAACATATTTCACAACATTCGCGTGTTCTGTGGGTAATCATGATGCAATCGTATTAAAATGTTCAACTGAGATGTAAATCTGAAGCTTGCTCAGGAAAATGTTTGGCATTACTTTTTGAATAAAATTTTGTTTAGCTTACTCAATATTTATGCACCTTACCAAGACGATATTCTAAAAATACATTGAAACGCAAATAAAAAACGACGATCCGCTACTTCATTGCTTACAAAACACATCACACAATCGTGTAATGATATGATTGCCGGAACAGAATAGTGTTCGATGCTGTCTTCATCACAGTATTTGTGCTTTCTAATAGATACAAGGATGATTTTCAATTCCACTTCAGGATTTGAAGACAACAGATATTTCACGCAGCCTTTATTAAACGAAAATAACTTTAAACGTGAATAACAGCCAAAATGTTTCGTCCCTTTAAAACCGATTACGTTGCAAAAATCTACGTCACATTTTGCCATTTTGAATTAATAACGTTCACTATCAAGTTATAGCTACCTTATCAGTTCAGTTGAAGACAGCTGCTCATCTGGATTTAGATTTCTGATTCGTTACCAACTGCACAAAAACAGTAAGTTGCTGTCAACAAAGAAATAAAACAGAACCGTTTTTTATATTTTCCACACCATGAACTTGCCTCAAGTTGGTAAATACAAATTAAGGTTCATGAAAGGCGTTTTGCAAACAAAATCAAATCGTGCATTGGCCTGTTGCAATGAAGTGGAATCAAGAAATCTTTTTGAAGCAAATTTTCATCTTGCTTTGAAATGAGCGATTGGTCGGTCAGATTTTTTTCAACATCTTAAATGTTCCAAGAATCCTTTGTTTAGTGATCCAGGCCATAATCACAAAACCGAAGCACTTGCTACTGCTTTCAGTTGTGATATTACATCAATTTCAGCCGAAACGCTCGTTCAAAATACACTTTAGTTCAGATAGACAATCCATAGTTATGTGATTTCATTCAATTTTCTTACTGTTATACCCATAAGTTTCATATCTTAAAGAAAATACACACTTTCCGTGTGAAACATAACTTCAGCACCTGCGCGTAGCAGATGTATTAGCAAATAACAAATATTATATACGATTTGTGCTTGGTTACATTTTCATGCAGTCTACTCAAAATTTATAGGAAAGGAGGAAACATTCCTATTCCTTGCGTCCGATTTGTATTTGTTAACTGGTGTTTACTAAATCTTTCATAAAATCCATGAACTTACACACTGCTCGAAAGGCGAAATGATTTGGATTTGAAATGGTACCCACATCCATTCTACTTTCTCTCTATTTCAAAAGTTAGTGTGGTTAAAAAAACTAACATGAAGTTGAAAACTGTTCATTGGTTTGGTTCTTCCGACTTTTTTTTCCATCCCACACTGGAATTGAAATTATGTCACGGTATCTCGGTGGGAACGAAGCATGACCATGAGGATGAGGAAGATTTATACCCCACGCATTTTCAATGGGTTTCTGTATAAAAGAAATCGGAATAAAAAAGTAACGGAAACCATTGCGAAATTTTTGAAAAAAATGACCGTAAATTCTAACTCACAACATAATTACCAGTTTAATTTAAGAAAACACACAACATGAAATCAGATATTTGCATTACGGCAAAAATCTTTCCTCCTGCTAAAATCCCATCAGTCAAATCAATCGTTTTTCTGCTACTGAATTTTAAATGGGGGCAAGCATTGTTCTTGGTATAATGTCCAGACATTTTGAATGGATTCGTTATATTCTGTAGCTTTCATTCTGATTTTTCACTTTCAATTGCTTCCAATTGGCAAAAGACCTTTCCTGATCTATAATGTTCAAGCCGTTTTGTAACTTAACAAATAAATTTAATTAATTTCTATGTTTTTTCTCCAGAGTTATACCACATGTAGGATTCAACATAAAAAGTTTTCTTAGAAAATTAATTTTGTTTTGATTATAATGATTACATTTTTTACGTTATCAAATTATATTTTGGAACACCGTGAAATGATGGATTTAAAAAGGACCTAAGCATTGCAAAACGTCAATTTCAAGTTTTTGTGCAGCTAGCCAAAGCAACATATGGGCAAATCTAAACTTCCCCCAACCCTTATTATGAAACATTAGTGATTAAAACATGCATGACTTCGTTCATCATGAAGTTGCAGTTCATACCAAATTTATTTGCTTGTTTTGAAATCTTCATGTTCTTTAACCTTTTCAACCAGCGCATAATGCAGTAAAACTACAGTCTATCAATATATCGAACATTTCAATTGCGCCAGAACAAAATCCTAACATTCGTTAAAGGCTACAAAACGTGAGAGAAATCGTCTCTTCTGCAACATTCTTTGCGTCCAAAATACTCCTCACTGTTCGGATTTCCGCGGTTTGCAAATTCTTAGGTGTTGATCTCTAGACAAATTTTAATGCGGTTAAGCACTGCAAGACAATGGTTCGCTCGTGCCCGTGGAAACCGTAGAACAATTCATAAACATCAGAGTTCACTGACTTATTCAGGGTCAAAAATCAAAACGTCTGCAATACTGTCCGCGTCATTTCTTAACAATGTCACGCAATTTTGTAATGCTTAAAAACAAACGTTACGTTACAAACAAGCCCTGAAGTTTCACAGTTACAAACAGCAATTGAGGTAACAAAATTTTTCTGTGGATTTAGCACAGTATTTATGGCATGTAATTCTATCGCGATAGCATTGTTGATCTTTCACCTTTGAAGATTAAAAACAAATAATGAAAAAATTGTCTGCATGAAAAGTAGTTGTAAAATCTTCTTTCAATACACAAAAAAACTAACTCCGAAAATTGAAAGCAGTAATGGATTTACTGTCTCGGGCTAGGCAATGGTTTCACTGAGTGGTTAGGGGGAAGAAATTAAATTTTATATTCAAGACAAACCTCCTCAAAGTTGTTTAAGTCAACTGTCATAGGCAAGTTGTGTCTTACTTCCGAATATTTACTTTCTTGAATTGTAAAAGGCTTCGTTTGGACAAAGTTTGAACTGTATTTCTCTGGTTCGCCCACAAAAAATGGTTGACTTTCAATCCATTCAGATATTACCGGCAATGGTCTGACTGGCGAGCCTGCAAAAATATAAAGTAACATATCATAAATTTTCATTAGGCATGCGATTTAAAATTCAGTTTAAAATTCATCAGTCATTTAAAATTCATCTGCAGCACAAAAACGTTTGAGTGTGCCGGAACGCTGAGAGAATTAATAATTTGAAACAAATTCCAACAATGCACGGAGTAAGCCTATTTCATCATCTTATAAAGGATTCTCAGATATTCTTTATATTTTAGTACTTTTCAACGTGCATCACTGTGGCGCTTTATTTTTAATTTATTTATTTTGATGTTTGAGTCAGATGCAGAAGTCTATAGAGCATAGGCGGACACTGTCTGCACAACACAGATTGATAAAAACAGACACAGAATGTCATATAACGGCGTTGTACCACAGTATTCAAAACACTTTCTAACACTATTGTTCGCTAACTCGTAACACTTGGTACAGCCCTCCATCCAGAGTAGGACATGGACTCCGACCCTGACCAAGGCAAGGTAAAATACAAATGTTTTGTGGCATGGCACGTCCTCACAAAAAACACTCTAACGTCCGAGCACCCGGTCACAAATCAAAATACGGTTGCTGTGTCCAAAGAACAAGGACGAATATAAACAATCTGACCGCATTAAACAGCACAACCAAACGTTGTTGGACTTTTTGCATCGTTCAAGAAACAGGTACATATTTTTCTCAATACGTCCTGAAAGGGAGAAATCTCAATACGTCCAAATAGTACATTGAACCTAATGCCTACTAACACTTGCTCCTCACGGCAAGTTGTATAGAGCCCTGGAACCAAAATTATAGGCCACACGCAATCTGCGAATGTGTGACTTCATGAAATCAAACCACAACTGTGATGTATACACGCATGAACAGAACGAACAAAAGTACACTTTTCACTACGTTCGCACAACAGGAAAAAGAAGCTCGCGGCTTGCTTGCTGCACAGTACTGACAACGCAGTTGTCTCTGAGTGTTTTTGTCATCTGAGAGCTCAGTATCTAGTGCAATCCTCAAATATTTGTAGTGAGTAACATACTTTACACTTTGTTCACCCAGTGTCAGCTAACGGATGACCGTGTTTTTTGCGGTCTTAATTTTCTGGAAAATTTCTGATTGATTTTATCAGCCTGCAGTGCAGCCGCTAGGCCATTGGACTTATGCAGTTTAACATGTTTTCGGCATTGCCGCAGAGAATATTTTAAATCCTTTTTTGTCTTTAGCATGTTACCACAAATAGGAAAAACTCACATGACCAGGTTAAACAAAGTTATCAGCAGCAGAGGACAATCATTGGAATTAACGTACCAGACTTTTCCGATTTCTTACCAGTTTCTTCCCAACGAATGTTGCCTCCATTGTTGCTAGAGCCTCCATTGTTGCTGTTGCCTCCATTGTTGCTGTTGCCTCCATTGTTGCTATGTTTCCTGGGCGGAAACACCAACTACTCAAAAACTTTGATAATAAATTAATAACATGTTCCTTATTTCTAGACCTATCAAAAGCATTTGACTGTTGTGACCATGCGATTTTACTTGATAAACTTTATCACTATGGTATCAGAGGTG
>Ga0210059_1016805_pt1 | contig 10520 bp, 5 predicted proteins | sample Ectturendosymbi2_FD_188042 | JGI IMG/M metagenome (GOLD analysis project Ga0210059, IMG submission 188042) | Ecteinascidia turbinata endosymbiont from Florida, USA - Sample 2 (SPAdes) (version 2) | ecosystem: Host-associated > Tunicates > Ascidians > Unclassified | place: Key West, Florida... | reverse complement strand
CTCTTTGCCAAGAATGTTTGCAGCGAACTGGTGTTCGCCTTTTGTTTCTACGTCGAGGTGCTGAAGCCAAAGTAGCTGTTCGACTGAAGGGCATACGGACGCTTGGTCCTTCCAGAAAAGAAGATCTGTTGCAAGCCCGACCAGCAATGGAAAAGCTCATCGATGAACTCCGAACACCTGACCCAAATCACATATATTTCGAAAATGGGCTGCGAAGGGCAATGGACACGTTGTTCGAGGAAATGACTTACTTGCGTTACGTCGTGCGCGTGGATATGAAACTCATACCATTAAGTTCACCTGAAGAACGTAACGAACGAAAGCATGAAGCACACAAGTATTACCGTCGATTGTGCAAAGTAGTCAAGGAAAACAGGGACTGGCAACTTTCTTCCAAATGTTTGATTTACTGCGGGAAATACTTGGCTGCCATTGGTCAGTTCAAAGAAGCTGCTGAGCAATTTCGCCAAGCACTTACTGACGAAGTGATCCGAAGCGATAAAACACTTCTGTATCCGTGGGCTTGCTCCAATTACGCAAGAGCGGTTGTAGCAGCAGGAACAGAAAATGTGGACGTATTTGATGACGCCATAGGAAAATGCAAAGATTCTTTTTTGTACAGAGAGAAGATACAGGATGAATTGTTGGGAAAGCTGCAGAAGAGGTATGACAAACTAGAAGAGGTGCGAGGACAGGTTTTTGCAAAACAAACGTTTGCTGCATCACCGTGAATCTGCCACGTTCTTGCAGCTTTTCTGCCGAAATGATGTCGCGCAAACACAGTATGTGTTCGATCCACTAAGAAAACATTCAGGAACGACGCCCAGCGACTCGGCATGGCACCAGGATTGTCAGTTTGGCTTATTCGAGGCCAAATTGAAAACAATTGAAAACAATTTGGCTTTTTTCCACTCCTTTACATTTTTTCCAAAAAAGGGCCAATTGAAATTTTGATTTTTTGGCCAATTTGATTTTTTTGTTGATTTGGCAGATTAGAAGATGATTTTTGCAGAGTTACGGGCATTGGCAGATTTCTAGACACGGCTTCTGGACACGGAATGATAAATTGTTATTCAAAACTCTGTAGAAGAATTTATAATTTTTTGTATTGTTGTTTCATTCCTTTGTCATTTGCAGTTTCAGGTTGCTCTACAGCAGGGTTTCTTAACCTGAGGTGCTGAAATCAATTTCAGGGGGTGCTGGGGAAGGTCACATATGTGGCGGTCAAAAGTAAAAGGAATACGTTCGGACAAAGGTCTTAGCCAAAGGTAGGGGTGCTGGACTGCTTAGGCGTGACCAAAAGGGGTGCTGAGGTGGAAAAAGGTTAAGAAACGCTGCTCTACAGGAAACACAAACGTCTTGAGAAGTTGATTAATGGAGTGAACTGTGTTGTTTTATGTATAAAATATGTATATGTTGTCTTTTAAAAGCGCGCCTGGGTGTTTTCAAGATGTCTTTGTATATATCTCGTATTTGTTTTTTTGGTGCTATTTGGGGTTTTTTGAAGGTTGATCCGGCCTTGTTCGCTTATGACTACCTGGCAACCCTGCATATCACTCCCTTCGATACCGCGTTTTAACTTCAGAAAGTTCGAATCGTACGTATTGGGTCTGTATTCTGAATGAAACAGACTGGCAAAAATGCCCTTTCTTAACCTTACCAGCTAGATGTGGTCGCCTGGTCGGGAAAGATTCATTAAACAGTGCGCCAACAACCGTAGCGAGCAATCGTTTTCATAAACTATCGTGTACCGTGCACATCAAGCATTAGATCTCTGCCGCACAATTCCTTTTTGCTGACATTTGCAGTATAACCAGAAATTCAATTTTTTCAACAGTGCTGCACTCATGTTAGTATGCGATGTGGTTAGCTTCTTCCTTGCAGACAGCGAATATTGAGTGCAACAATAATTGCAGCAACAACGGCGAAATACTCGGCGCAGCATTTAGCAGTGAACAGGTTCTCCGTAAATTTGCAACCAGTAGTGATTGCGCTGTGACGACACTGTGCAACTCCTCCTTCCTTGCACATTTCTATCGTGATTAACGCCAGTGTTACAGCGCAATTCGATCTAACTGAGTTTTTTTGCACAAAACCCAAAAGAAACGCAAATCTTCATCAAATCTATGGTGCTTTGGGTTAAATGTGCAAATGAAAATATGAGAGCAACTTTTCCTGGCGAAAGTTTCGTTTCAACCAGTCCCTTACGCCTTGTGTGGATAAATGCTTCGTTTCAACCAGTCCCTTACGCCTTGTGTGGATAAATGTTTTGCCAATTCAGATGACTTTACCATAACTTCGAATCACGGCGCTAATTCTTCTCAGTGGTACAGCCCCTCACAGAATGTCAGCCACTCACAATCATGCTGAAAAACTCTAACCTATTTTGAAGAAAACTTTCGAAAGGCAAACGGAGGACATTGTGGCATTTTTTAACATCCTCGGAAGCCATGTCATAATTCTTTAAAAAGGACGTATGGCAACCTTATTGAAGGCGAACCATGCACTTATGTGCAACTACATCTAAACATACTCTGGTTTGCATTGCCACAAAATCTATTGCATCGAATTTCGCGAAAACTTTCACACAAACAGGGTAAATAATTTTCAGTAGTGTTAAAGTTTTCATTTGCAAAAATAGTTCCTCAGGTGATGTCAGGTCCTGATTTTTCCAAACATCTCTTCTCGTATTATCACTTCGATGATGAGTGCTCCGAGTGCTATGGAACGATGAAGGCAAAGACGCGTTTGTCTTTATATCTTCCTCAGCAGAACCGTTTGGATCCACCATTGGTGCAAGTGCATATACTGTTTGAATCTATTGCACCACTTCAAGTGTCCGATGCTTTTTACAAATATCCATTTTTCTCGCAGTTTGTAACGCTTCCGTATGAAAATGACCGATATCAGTAGTTACTGGTGCGTTGTTTCATTGTTTGTTCCACTTCAGTATCGACTACGCGCACCAATTAACTCTTACCCAGGTATGCGTTGCGTGTGAGCTTTTCTGCAGCCTTTGTGTTCGTTTAAGTAACGTGTTATCGACCTTGTGCATGATTCAACACGTCAATAAAAATAAAAACTAGTTCTACAGATTTCAAACTGAAACATTGCTTACAATTTGAAACCTTATGCAGCAGGTATTATATTCTAATCGCTCAGCAATCCATGAGATAAAAAAAAACGCATTTGCGCGGCCTGCGCGTTGTTTTCTTCTTGTGCAACAGCTTTTTACAAGCAACAGGTGTGCTGAAATAATGTATAACTGTTTTGTGCACATGCGTTTGCTGTTCAGTTATGGTGTTGCAACCTCTCCGTTGGCGTTGCGTTGAATGTGCGATTCACCACGAACGGGATGTGAGCAAAGAATAACACCCATGTATATGTGGCGCGAACAAGCATTAAATAGCATCGCGAAGTGAAGCAGTAAAATCATAACAACATGCACAGCAAAGGGGGTCAAGGTTTCATGACAGCTTCGTTAAGATTTTGAATATCTAAAAAGGCAAAAGTACTCGTTGATTTACCGCAGGGGTGGTCAAAAAGTCGATGGCGATGGACCGGTCGTTCGCCGAGTCTCAGTTGTTCGATCGCGCCTGATTTTGCATTGAATTCACAAGATACCCAAAAAGAACATCTTTCCATCAATATTCCAGAAAGTACATAAAAACTATTCATCAATTGATTGGTCACCTATAGTTTTGATGCCTCTTGCGATGGCTGACCATAGGCTACCACAGCAGATGCCGCGAAGTTGCTGCACTATGTTTTCCTATTATTGCGTGACAACCATGGTTGAGGCGTAACAGACACTTTGCCTTCGCTGCATAACTTACTAAGGCGATGGTACACTGTAATTGCACATACGATACTCAACTTTGGCTTTTTGCATTTATGACTTTATTACCGACCGGTCGATCGCGAGTTAGCAAGAAATGTTCTGGTCGATCCCAGTCGAGGACAAGTTGGCCACCCCTGGTTGACGGTGTTCCACTTGTCAAAGCAGGAACCAGCAAGTCAAACTATGAACTTGTTTGGACGCAATCAATGCACTAAAATCCGGTTCAACATTTCGGCAACAAATGAACGTTTTAATCTCAAGAACATCAAATCCGAAAGTCTTTTTCTCACTATCCATCTAGGTGGGAAGTTTGGACGTTCTGTGGGGCATGCAGAAAATCTTCAATGTGCGTATTCAGTCGGAACTTTAAATGTTTCCATCAAATAAATTTACTATTACAAACCACAACTGCATTTACATAATATCTTCCTAGTAGCAAGTGTGAATGATAACTCAATGGGTCAGTCGTGTACGTTGCAGCTGCCTTAGCAACTTCTTAATCAACACGTTAGTTTGACGTTTTACTGAAATGTCAAAATAAGGCTTGGGTTTTTCAGCAATCTGCCAGAACATTATAACATCTAGTGAAATAAAGTACGGCTATCATACGCCAACCAGTAGATGTTCAGGCAGGAAGCTCAGTTTTTTTTCTGGAGTTCTATCAAACAATGACTTTGAAACGTTTTACAAATGGTACGATTTTCAACTGCAATTGTTTGTACATGAAACCAACTTGTTTCCTCTCATTGGTAAATATTTCTGTTTCGTATCTCACTTTTCTTAAAAATATGTAGATAGACTTTATGTAGTCACAAAAATTAGCAGATATTTTCCAAATATAAAACTTTGATCTTTGGCAATGATGCACCAAAAAAACAACTGCAAAGCTACAGATTTCCTCTAAATCTGAGGCCTTTGCAATGTCGTTTCTAACATTAATCTTTCATGGACGCAAACGTGTCTTATCACAGTGTGCTCTGCATCGCCATCGTCAGATTGATAATTTACGACAACGTTGTTGACGCATGCAACCACGATATCGATTCCTTTGTGTAGAAATAGAATTGGGTCGGGTTGTTTCTGGTCGGTCCTCAAATGCAGCTTGAGGGGATTTTGTTCTGACAGAAACAATGTTTCTTGGATTTTCACACAAAGATCGCATTTTACGACATTCAATCCATTAGGATAAATGAAATTTTCTTCTAACGAAAGGGTGCTGTTCGTGGATGAAATATCGCAGCAGTTTTTTTTCAAAAGATTAGCATTAACGTTTTATTGAAGTAATCACCCTGTTAGATGTTTCTACGACATGTGCCCTGTTTCAATTGCTTTCAATGACAAAATGTGGTTGAAAATACATCACATGCCAAAGAAAGTGTCCGCTGATTGTATGCGATGTTCGGCTTGTTGGCATTCTTTCTCAGCGAAAACTAATTTAACGTCTTGGATGCTAGTCACGTACTTAAGAAGCCACAAAACTTCGTTCCACGGATATAAAGTTACTCACTCGATAATTATCGGTAATTGATTTCTTTGTCAATTTCAATCGCATTTCTAAAGGCATTACTGACTGGTACAGTATGAAACCGTTCGTCTGGGTTGGACAGCGATAAAACAACCGTTGAAATCTGGAACTGGTGAATAGAAATGGCAGATTTGCGTTATCATCTGTTGGCATATAATATTGAAGGAAAATAAATTCACAAAATCTATTTTTAATTCTCCTGACTTGTAAATTGATACCGATCAGTTTCGCCACAATAAATAACGATTTAGTGAATTATTAACTGTTTAACGTTAACAAAATAATCTGGGTTTAAATAATCTGTCAGCTGAGATATGTAAAGAAATAAAAGGCTGAACCTACCTTGCTATAACATTCAGTTTGGTGAATCATCAATTGGAATCTTCGCGACTGTGATAATTGAACTTTTATAGTCAGATCTGAGGTTTTTGAAGTTTGAATATTTGTAATTGACTTCTTGTTTGTGATTTTCTGATGTTTTGTTGGAATACCTTATTAGAAATGAAGTAGCACTGCAGAGACCTAAACTTGTTTGCAAACTCTCCTTTAGTTTTTCTCAGACGTTTTCCCTGCGGTAAGTCAACAGAACGTTTGTCAATTTGAACAAGTTGATATATTAAGTGGACGTTCAATACAAAGCGTGCAGGACAATAATTAAGCGTAGTCCAACGCCGACTATTATGATAATAATCAGTAATAAACAAGTAATGTACATCAGACGACCTTACGGCGCGAAAAGCCACTTCAAAAACCCAAGATCTCTCTTTAAATCCAGTACAGTTTTTTCGTATAAACAGGCAAAAGGCTCGTAATTCCAACGTAAATTTTATCAAAAAATGAAAGCGTTGAATATGCTGCATTACAACAGCAAAACATTTTTCATCAAAAACACGTCCAAAGAATTCCGGTCGCAGTGGCATGATAGCAGACTGCTCTCTCACGATGGTCTTAATATTTTCAAGGAGTAAGTTTGCTGAAGCAATGGCCATCGGAATTTCATTCTGTTTCAAAAGAGAAAAAATGGTAGTTGAAAAAAGAAAAAATGGTAGTTGAAAGTTCTCTGTAAGTTTCACGCAACGCATCTTTTACTGACGAGAACGGCAGTTTTTGGTAAATACTCCTAAATCTTGCTGTTTCGACTCAGTCCAGCATTATCGACAAGCTGAGTTTACCAGAAAGAAACTGAAATCTAGTTCAGGTCAAATTATCAAAAAATGTCTGTTCTTACATTTGATATGTCGCATAGCTTGAAGGCGCGAATCTAGACCGAAGGTAGACATGTGCAGTTATTTCTCTTTGCAATAACCATTCCATTTATTATACACATGCAAAGTTAATATCAGCTATAATCAGGAATATCATGGATCTAAATTCTAGAACTAAACATAAGGACAACTGGGGAAATTTCAATTTTCCCACCAGAACTGAAACAACATTTGGTGAAATTGTTTCTACTTGCACGACTGATGTCCGATTATATATTTGCATATTCATCTCCAGGCACAATTTGTTTCAATAATGTCTTATTCATAGAAAATAACTCGTGCATCTCGAATTTCTTCTTGGAATAGTCACGGAGAACGTCTTCTTGCTTATGTCCTGACTCAATTTAAATGCAAAATCTTAACTACTAAATTACTCTTCCTCAGATTCCTAACCTGCCTAGACAACATACAGTTCTGACAATGCCTGATAATGCGTTTCGTCTTTGTCCTCCAAAATTGCACTAATTTTATGACCTCACAAAACCTTGATTGCAAAATGTTCAAGGTGATGGTCTGTATGTTTTCATCAGATATTGCCGATTTGAGATTGTTACGCTACAGAAAACAAGAAAAAATGAGAACGCAAATCACATGTAAGGACATTCGTGGAAATAAGAAACAATACAATTTTTTCTAAGACGTAGCACTTCCAATTAAGGACAAAAGGACGGTATGGTAGCCCTGGCTATAACTAATGACATGGTACAATGCAGTTTTTATGAAGCATGCGAACCAATCTTATGTGTCACATGAGCAATTCTTGATCATTTCCATAGAACTTCATCACAACTTCGTTCCATCAAATCAAAACGTTTTTCCACTTATTGTTTGTCTTTGTGTACAATTGATGCCGTGCCAACATGGTTAATTTGCTGTCCTGAACGCCACGAAAGACGAAAGTATGGAAGAAGAGACACCTTCAATGAAAAATGTATGCTCTTCAGGAATCAAGGACATCGATCGCGCGTCATCGAATGCACAGAAACTTCCAGAAGTTACCAATTGTCAGGATTTACCTCAGCAACGTCGGATGATTGTATACGACTGAAAACAGTGCAGTTTTTCCGATTCTGCCAAAAAGTCATTACCTTTTAAGCATAATCCTCGACCTAATAAGCTCGTGGTTTTTCATTCTGATCATAAAGACTAAAGCGATCGATTTCATTTAAGCTTCAACGCGTAGCATCTTCACGTAGTATTAACCATTGTGGCATGTCGATGTTCCTAGTGGGAGGTGGAGCGATGCGTTTAAACCTAGCGTCTAAGTATTCTAATGGGTTCGAAATGCTTAGGTTTTAGACGATTATTACAAAAGCTAAGTTTGCTTAACAGCCTCTTCAAACTCATCACTCAATTTAATTTTATCGTTTATTGTGCTTTTATTTAGTAATTGGTTATTACACAGCATGTGTAGCATAAAACATAGCAAAACATAATCAAACCTTACCAAGGTCTATTCTTTAAGACAACTTGCACGAAAACGCCTTTTCACCAGACTACTGCCTTACAAGGTTTATCCTGAGTTTATCTGCCTCGTTATCATTCTCAGTAAAAACCTGCAGTGATTTCACTCCACTACTTACTCTGCGTACTTGATTCTGCCTGTCGCGGTTGGTTTGTCAGGCCAACATCAATTTTCAGAGCCTTTTTCTATCCATATCGTTCAGGATATTTGTACATTCTCGTGTTGTGACGATCGCGTCACGTTCGCATAGGAACGTGGGCGTAAAGATCTTGTTCCATCAAGTTGTATTTCGATCTATTCGACATCATCTTGACGATGAGGGTTCAATTGAAGAATCTATTCGAGAGGCTCTTTATGCCATCTCCTCCCTTGTTCACATAGACGTCAGAAAAATGTCCAACTCTAACTTCATGAAATGCATGCAGCTACATATCATTCGGGTACTGTAGTTTGTTGACATCCATCCCGACTTTTGCAATAATTTTGTCACAAATATGGCTGTGGCTCACCTGTATGAGGTTCTAGGTGTGATAAGCCAACCAATAACACCAGCTGAAGACATGCTCATGAAAAGTGTAGATAAGATTTGCGACGAAGTGCAACATACTGCATCAATAAAGCTGGAATCCTGAGCTTCATTAACTGCAGTGCAGGTGAAGAACCACGGAGATATGCGGAAAAATTGGCTGAAATATTAGAAAACGCTGGAGTACAACTACAGTTGAAAGCCAGTGATGATTACGACACGTACGTTTCTTTTGTGATGCAATTCAAAGAAAAAGATTTCCTGCTCAGTTTAGGTCCGAACCAACAGATTGCTGAATATCTAAAGAAAACTTGCAACATACCAAGAACGGGTCTTTCACAACAAAAAACTCAAGTATTTTCGTGACTTCGGATCTGAAAAAATATTTCTGAAAAAGGACTCTCACTGCAATTAAGGCGTTTTTCTTTGAATACATGGTCTCTGTGCTGTATTCCCTGGGCAGGATCGTGATTACGACGCGACCACCAATTAGCATAAAGCAGCGAAGGAAGTTTGTGCAGATTTCGGATGTTGCTCACGCTCTCTGCCAAGAATGTTTGCAGCGAACTGGTGTTCGCCTTTAGTTTCTACGTCGGGGCGTCGAAGCCAAAGTAGCTGTTCGACTGAAAGGCATACGGGCGCTTGATCCTTCCGAAAAAAAAGTTATGTTGCAAGCCCGACCAGAAATGGAGAAGCTTATGGGGCGCCATTCGTAAATATATTATATCTGACAGATTTAGCACGCTCTGTGCACAATTAGCTATCTCTGCGCAGCGACAGCTATCTCTGTAGCTATTTGGTTAGCTCTTTAGCTATTTCGCATTTAGGTATCTCTGCGCAGAGATAGCTATAGCTAAATGTGCACAGAGATAGCTAAATGCGTGCAGAGATAGCATCTCTGCGCAGAGATACCTTAATATGCGCAGAAATGGCAGTTTTTTTGCTAAATCTGTCAGATATAATATTTTTACGAACGGCGCCCCATAGAAGCTCATCAGTGAAATCCGCACACCTGAGCCAAATCACATTTATTTCGAAAATGGGTTGCGGAGGGAAATGGACACGTCATTCGAGGAAATGATGTGCTTGCGTTACGTCGTGCTCGTAGATACGAAGCTTATACCGTTAAACTCATCTGAGGAAGATAACGAAAGAAAACAAAGCAAACGAGTATTACCGTCAATTGTGCAAAATACTCAACGAAAATAAGAATTGGCAACGTTCTTCTCAATGTTTGCTTTACTGCGGGAAATACTTGGCTGCCATTGGTCGGTTCAAAGAAGCTTCCCAGCATTTTCGCTAAGCACTGTCTGAAGAAGTGATTCAAAACGATAAAGCACTTCTGCATCCGTGGGCTTGCTACAATTACGCAAGAGCTGTTGTTACAGCTGAAACTGAAGATAGGGACGTGATTGATGACGCCATAGGCAAATGCAGGGATGCTTTTGTGTTCAGAGATAAGATTATCGATGATTTATGCAATACGCTGCAAAAGAGGTTTGAAAAATTGCAAGAAATTTGAGATCAAGTCCTCGCAAAACAAACAATTCCTGCATCCCTGTGAATCTGCCACATTATTGCAGTTTTCTGCCAAAATTACGTCGCGCAAGCCTACTGTGCGTTGCAGTCACTGAGAAAAAAATTAGTCACAAATGATGCCGAGCGAATGAGCTTGTATTACGAAAATTTAATTGTAGTCTTGAGTTTGTTTTTTCTCTGCTGTTACTTCAGCCTTTCAACTTTTCACCTGTAAGCTTTGCTTGCAATTTTAAGGACTGAGGATGCGTAATTTTACGTGAAATCGATTTCCTATTAAAAATTTGCTGATCGATTCCTTGCTTACACCCATCGTGGAAAGTACATACTTGAATAGAGATATGTGCAAGTTTGAATCATCG
>Ga0210059_1016804_pt1 | contig 10521 bp, 15 predicted proteins | sample Ectturendosymbi2_FD_188042 | JGI IMG/M metagenome (GOLD analysis project Ga0210059, IMG submission 188042) | Ecteinascidia turbinata endosymbiont from Florida, USA - Sample 2 (SPAdes) (version 2) | ecosystem: Host-associated > Tunicates > Ascidians > Unclassified | place: Key West, Florida... | reverse complement strand
AGCTATTGTGCCATTGTATTCTCATTTGCTCTAATATTCGCTAATGGTTGGTTTACTGCATGCGATGGCTTTTATGGTGCTTCTGCTTATTGGCTGAGTCATATGAAACAATAAACCATTACCATTATTGTCGCTGCGTCGGTGTCTTCAGCTGGCTCTCCAAGGTTTGTTATCCTTTTGTCATTGTAATTTTGATGATTTTCTGGCATAGAAGTTCCATCAAGAAACATAACTCTCTGAGAAATATTCTCATTCGTTGCTAGTATCAGCTGCTCGTTTTCAGATCTCAATGATTTCATTGCAGCATCCAGTGTTCTTTTGTTCATACCATCAGCAGGTGGTGTTGCATCAGCCAATCTGACAATTTTATGATCAGTCATTTGCAGATCTGAAACCATTTGGTTTTGACCGTCAAGTCTTAGATATTTCTGCGATTCCTAGAGGTTATTAACCTTTTTAATTTCATTCAAAACTTTTCGGTTCAACGTTCTGAGATTGACAGTCTCGTGTTCAAGCGTTGAACCTGGAAGCCCAACAATATGATATTGTTCACCCACGCTGAAGTTTTTTGTTGCTGTCCCTTGTGGGTCTAAGTTCAAACTTTTTGTTCTGATGTCTCGATTCAAAATGTTTGCGTGGTTTGTTATCGCGTCGCCGACTGCTGTGTTGGCTGCCACGATTGCTTGTTCTAAAACACTTGTTGCTGAAGCTTGAAGTGTTCGTAAATTTACCATGTCTTGTTCTTCGCGGGGGTTCCCAACGCAAATCACTTGAAAACCACTAGCATGAAGAGGCCCTCTCATCCATTTTGTTCCATCACGTTTCAGATAGAATTCGTTTGCATAACTCAATCTGACTGCGTCATTGCTCTGCTCAGGCTCACCCAAATGTGAAATCCTTTATCCACCCATCGCAATGTCACCCTGAATGTCACCACCCAGAAGCGACAGCTTCGTATCTGCGTATCCTTTTGTCGCTGCGTGGTGATTTTGTTCTGGTTCTCCCAAGTATGAGATACGATGGGTATCCATGTTTAAATCTCTTGCCATAGTTGACGCAACGCTATTACGATTCAAAAAATTGTTTTGAATCCACTGTTTCGGAACAACTTCATCTTCATTTTGTGGATTTGGGTTTATATTTCTTATTTAATGTTGGCCCATATCAATGTGCCCCTGCATAGTGTCCCCTTCAAGTGAAAGTTTTGAGTTTGCTACAAAATACACATACGCACGATTCACCGAGTCATGATCTTCTTCTGGCCATCTCACATTTTTTATCAAATTCCCGTTCATATTAAGATCACTTTCACCAACACTTTTCGAGTCGACGTAGCCTTTCGTCGTCGCATCACCTCCATCGACAGGAGATAATACGTTTTTGATTGCCTTTTGATTCATATCGATTGGATCACCTTTTTTAAAAAATCTTTTGTTCACATATTTCCGTCTCACTACGTCCTTTGGTCCTTGTTCCTTGCCACGATTCACAATGCTTTGACCAGACATGTCAATGGCTTGACCTTTTCGCAAAAAGTTGGTGTTCACATATTCATGTGAAACTCCATTCACATTTGTAACATTTTGTCCCGTTGTTGGACTTCGTGCGAATTTATCTACAGGCACTTATTATATCACCAAAAATTATTAATTATTTCCTGCAGCCTTTTTCCTTTTTGCATCTCTTTTAAAACAAAAAGACAAAGATGGCCACAAAAAACTTCTTGCCTCAGTTGAATTTGCTCAGTCGGATAGAACACATCACCGAGTTAGTTGTTCAGTTCAGTTGGTGGAGGCAAGCCGAACGAGTCAAAATCCCACTTTTTATCACCACGTTTGAACCACGCAACCCAGTGCGTCCTATCTCCAGAAGTGTCGTCTAGGTTCATAATTGCGCACTCATTTCGTTTTGGTTTCTTTGGCAAAGTGTCTCTCAAGAAAACACCACGAAAGTTTTTCAAACCAATCTTTTTCACCACATCTTCGATTTCAAAGTTGCTCAGAGGCTTGTTTGAAAAAACAATATTTTCAACTTGATTCATTTATTCCAAATAAAACTTTCCGATTTCTTTGTCAACATCTCATCTAAATCCAAATTCACTTCATCAAAACTTCTGTACGTTTCAACTTTGTTCCTATATTTTTCTGTTTCAAAAAGGATTTTTTCAAACTCACTTTCAGAAACTTCATTGTTTGACAACGCTTTCGAAACCATGTTTCGAATCGAGTTGATTTGGCTTTCAATCAACGTTTTTTGCTTCTCATGTTTCTGAATTTTCTTGAAAAGGTGTTTTTCAATTACTTTCAGAAAAATTGAGACACTTCCCAAATCAAGTTTAATCCTTGCAAAATCTTTCCTGAAATGTTGCCTATGATCTCTCGAAAATTGTCTAAAAAGCCGACATTCAACAAAAACATACAAAACTGAACAAGTATGAAACAAACATGAAAAACATTGATCACACGATATGGGGCTCTTTGTATCAACAGCATGTTTCAATTTTTGCTGTTGAAGTTCAGAAATGTTTACATGCACATTGGTATAAGTCATTTATATTATGTTACTAAATTTCTCTCAAGTGATATCTGATTGTCAGGTTTTCTCCACGAAGATTCAATAGCTTTCCGTTTTGGTCTGTGACAACTGTTTCCATTTTATTGATTTTATCTAAAATCACTGGAAGATACACAAGGTTTCTCGGGTTCTCAACGATTTTGTAACTAGGTGATACGTTTGGAATAAAACTGTAAATTGTGTTTTGCGTTCTCCCATTCACATAAGACCCACCAATCACGTCCACATTCACGCGAATTGAATTTATTGATAAGTTGTTGACAACATTTTGCGATTCGTGAATGCCCTCTTCGTAAACCTGAATTTGAAATCCAAGAATGTTTGAAATTGAATTTCGCGCTCTGAAATCAACCTGAAAGTTGCCTTGAATTTCCAAAACACTTTTCAAAGTGTTGGTGTTTGCTGTTATTTTAATAGAGTCATCGTTATGTCCATTTCGTTTCAACACAATTTTTATTGTTTCCGCAATATCAATGAGATCGTAACTGCCTTCTGAAATTTGACTTCGACCCATTGTCTTTGTCGTGTTGAGTCGCCCTCATCACCTCTCCCAACCTGAGTGAAACCAGGAGAATATCTGAAGTTGTTTTCATCAGACAAATTCGGAAACGAATAATACGTCTCTAAATTCACCAAAGCCATCTCATACTTTCGTGTGCGGCCCAACTCGAGTGGTGGATTAAAAGTCGTCTTTATTTTTGTCGAATTCTCTGAAACTACAATCTGAGTTGAAGTTTTCGGAGAAGTATTTCTCTCAATTTGTTCAAGAAGTTCAGTGTTGTTAATTTATTAAATAATATAAAAGTTGTGAAATCCTGATATGTATTTCCAATAGTTCTTTGGCGAGGTCAAATCAATCACAACAAAATTGTGTGGCTTCGACCACGCAGTCTTACACAGCTTTTTGAACTGTTCTTTCGTCATGTCTTGACTGACATGGTCGTTAAATATATGGTCGATATTCTTTTGGTCTTGGGGAAACAGACAAAAGAAATTTGCATTTTCTCGAATTGTTTGACGAGGCAATTTGAAAAAATTCTGACTCAAATACAAGCAATCGCAATTTGAATGCCTTCCATAAACGTAATAGGCTTCACACTTGTTTTGTTTCTGAAGTAATATCATCAGATTTTTATGCTCAGGGGAGATTTCATTTGGGTCTGGAACATCGTCTGCCAATTCATAAAATTACACTCGATTGGCTCTTTGGAAAGATTCTTTCGATTTTTTGCCGACTCATGAATCAGCTCGTTTGGTGAAATTTGTTCTCGCAGTATATCATTACGGTTTCAAAGATATTCATGATCATCTCCTTTGGAAGTTGTTCTTCAAAGCCCTTTTTTCAAAATTTTATACTCTGGTTGAAACAAACTCTTACCAAAAACTGACAATTTTGAATAGCCTAACCAACCTGGCTGAAGAAGAAGATTCAGCAACAAAGTAGTCTTACCACAGCCTGATTTGCCTGCAATCTAACACCGCAGACTCTTCGGTAAAAGAGGGTGATTGTTTTTATTTGCTATGTGTTCGTTCCATGAAAGATTTTTGATATTCATTTAGTTTGTAAAAGCATTTAATAAATGAATCAAATATATTGTGTCAAATGTCGTAAATTTTCGGAAATGAGAGACGTGAAACAGAAAACAAAAAAAACAACCATCAAATGCTTCAAGGCATCTGTGTTGTTTGCGGAACGAAAAAGTCAAAATTTATAAGCGCAAGTGGAAAAGGGTTTATCAATGACACAATTAATTTTTTACCATTTGCAATGCTCATGCTGGGTCACAACTTTACAGGACCAGGCACAAAATTGAACAAACGACTAAATGAGGGTATGACTCCAAAGGCATGGTCAAAACCAATCAACAGAGTCGACAAGGCAGCTTATCACCATGTCATTTGTTATTTTAAAAACAAAGACACAAAAACTCTAAACGAAGTTTGTGATAAAAATATGTTGACAGACCTTAATGGTATTTATAACTCCACACTTTGAGAAAGGATGGAGAGAGGTGTTGTTTCTACGATTATCAGGACGAAAAAGCGCTTTGGATGGGGTAAAAAAAACGACACAACGTGGACTGACCAGCTAGCTGATGAACTTCACAAACCCATCATCAAAAATTTTCCAAAACGAAAAGTGTATGTGATTGGAATTGATAAAATTTGGGCTGCAGATTTTGTTGAAATGCAAGCATTTTCAAAGTTCAACCGTGGGGTCAGGCATCTTATCACAGTGATTGACGTGTTTTCAAAATATGTTTGGATGCTTCCGCTCAAAGACAAAACTGGAAAATCTGTTGCAGACGTGTTCAAGGAGATTTTCAAAAAATCAAAGCGAAAACCAGAAAAGCTTTGGACAGACAAAGGCTGAGAGTTTTACAACAAACATGTGAAGGAGTTTGGTGCAGAGCTTTACTCAACTGAGAATGCGGAGAAATCGTCAGTGGTCGAACGTTGGAACCGAACGATGAAAGAAAAAATGTTCAAGTATTTCACAGCAAACAATACCAACAAATATATTGACATTCTCGACGGCTTTTTTGAGAGATACAACAACACGAGGCACTCTAGCATAAAAATGAATCCTGTTGAAGCAAGCAAGAAAGAGAATGAAATGAGAGTTTACAGAAACCTCTATCCAGACTTAAAAAGACGGCCCCTGAGAGCAAAATTCAAAACTGGTGACATAGCCCAAATTCTCAAGAAGAAAGGACTCTTTGAGAAATGGTTCACCCCAAACTGGACAGAAGAAGTGTTCACCGCTTCAAAAATTCAAAAAACCAACCCAGTTACTTGTAAAATAACTGACTGCAATGGTGAAGAAATTCAAGGGACTTTCTATGAACAAGAGCTTCAGAAGACATCACAAGAAGTTTTCAGAATTGAAAAGGTTGTGAAGAAAGACAAAACGAAATCACTGGTAAAATGGAGGGGTGTTGCAACCTCTCCGGTAGTGTTGCGTTGATTGTGTGATTCACCACGAACGGGATGTGCGTGAAGAACAACACCATACATATACATGGCACGAACCAGCAATAATAGAGTGATCATGGCATGTGAACTCTATTGTTCCTTGCTGTCACAGTGCGAAGCTTTGTCCATATGCCGCTCGGGATTTCCGATCGCAACAGGGGTATCAAGAAAGTTTCAACTCTTTGGTTGACAACAAAGAACTAATTAAAATTTAATATAAAATGCTAAATGAAAACAAAGTCTTGGAATCAAATGCTCAACAGTCACTGCATTTCTGAACGCACAAACTCACATCAGAGCAAGTTAAAGAATTGCAAAAAATTATGAACCTTGATCCAAAGCTGTGTAGAAAAGTATTCATCTATCGAGGTTCATATTTGGACCTCCAAAATTTCCAAATAAGTCCAAAACACGTCCAAAAATTTCCAAAACATGTCCAAAAATTTCCAAAGCATGTCCAAAAAATTGAACATGCAATAAATGAGCTTCATAAAAATTAAAGATCCGTCAAAACGTGACAAACTTGTCGCTGAATATCTCAAAACCAAGAAAAAAAATCAAGATGATTTTCGCTCAGAACGATTGGGTGAACAATCACTTTATGAAGATTTTGGAAAAATCTTTAAACGAATTACTGAACAACAACAAAAGTCGTCAGAAGATATTATTTCTAAATTTGCGCCACTTCAGGAAGCAGTTGAAAATATTCCAGCATTACCTTGGGATCAAGCTGAAGAAGGACAAGCTTTAACTCAACCAGAACTTGTCGCAATTGATGCACCACAAATTGAAATAGAAAAAACTTCATTAGCCGGGAAATATCTTGAAACGTATTCACAAAGAAAAAAAGATACTGATAAATCTTATGGTATGAGAAGAGAAAATGGAAAATATTGTATGGGTGGAAAAGGGTTACAAGTGATAACGATAGCAATTTGTTTGTTGATGGTAAAAGATATAGGGGAACAGAAGATCTTCGGAATATCATTGTTAAGAAAGAGCCAAAAATTGATGAAATTACACAAGAAGATAAAGATAATTACTTGGATCTTATTGATAAAACAAATGCGTTGTATACTGTTAATAGGTATGGAGAAGTAAAGATATTAGCACCCAACAGTAAAAAATTAAAATTTATAAAAAAAACTTCAAGGTAAAGAGGAAGGACAAGATAAAAAGAAAAGACAAGGTAAAAAGAAAGGCCAAAGAGTCTTTCTCCCAAGCGATCCTAACGCCTTGTGCGAACGGTTGGAATCGTTGATGGCGTCGAAACAAGCAGGAAACGCAGGTCTTCGAAACGAAATCATCAGCATTTTGATGAACTTTTGAGGCAAAAAATTTTCTCTAATGATGCTTACAAAAACTTAATGCTTACATTAAATAAAGATGTTGATAATTAAACGCGGATATCAAAGAAAGTATCAAGTCGGCAGCTCTGGGATTTTTTCAAAGCTCAAAGACTTTTGTCAGGATTCATCAGTAAAAAGCAAGTTGTCGACACCGCTGTGAACATTGCTCAAAGTGCTGGGCAAAAGGCCGGACAAACAGCTATTGATTTTGCGAGTTCAAAGTTGACTCCCAAATCACAACAAATTTTATCAAAACTTGTGTCTTCAACACCTCCGCTTGCACCTCAAGGAGCAACACCACAGAAGGCACAGCAGGTGACAACACCTAATTTAAATAACTTGACGGCTGGGTCGGGGCAGCATGCGATCAAGATTCAAGACCTTCTCAGACGGTTGAAGAATAATAAATGAACGATTCTGAACAAATCAAGGATGTTTTTGAAAAGCTTGAAGACCTCAAAAACAATATTGATGAACTAAAAAGAGAAATTGAACAACTGAAATATTTCAACAGGGTATTGAGTTATACCTGATTTTTACAGTGAAAACAAAAAAACGCCTATAAAAATGGGTATTCTTAAAATTACTGAAAAACTTGAAATTGATTAATCGATCGAAGAATACGAATATCACAGTTACGAGCCAATCACTGGCACTGACCTTAACAGACCTGGGGAAGTTAGGATAAATACTGAAACGCAAGACTTGTTCGCACATCCAAGTGAAAATTATCTGGTTTTCGACGGTAAGTTGGTGAAAAACGCTGACGACGCTGTTTACGATGATGCTGACGTCATCATGCTAACAAACAATGCTATGATGCATCTTTTCAACAACATGAAATACCAAGTTTCAGGACAAGAGATTGAAAGTCTCTTTCACCCTGGGCAGGCAACAACAATGCTTGGGCTGTTTAAATTTCCAGATGATTTTCAAAAAAGCACAGGTCTGAACCAGTTGTGTTTCGAAGATTCACGCACAGTCGCTTCAATTGCTGGAAATAATCGGAATAAGGGTTTTAAAATTCGACAAATTTATTTCATTCAAAAGCCAGACCCAAAAGGTGCATTTTCATTCAGAGTTCTGCTGAGACACATTTTTGGGTTCTGTGATGACTATGAGAAAGTTGTTTACGGTTTTAAACATCAACTCACTCTCGTAAGAAAGGATGATAATGATGCGATTTTCAGAGCCGCTGCAGCCGATGCTGGAAGGGTTGTTTTGTCAAAGCTTTCTTGGTATATGCCACATGTGACTCCAAATTTGCAAGAAAAAATTGCACTCTACAAAACAATTGAATCAAAATCAAGTCTCCCAGTTGGCTACCGAATGATTCAATGCGACTCGATCCCAGTTAAGGAAACGAGAAATTTCACCTGGCGATTGTTGGTAACATCCGCCCCTGAGAAGCCTCGCTGGATAATCGTGGCGTTTCAGACAGACAAATCTGGAGACCAGCAGCACAACCCATCAATTTTCGATCACTGTAATCTCACAAATATGATTGTCATGTTGAATAGTCGTCAATACCCTGAGATTGATTACAATGACACGAACTTTACTCAGCAAAACTTTTCAAGAGTTTATGGAGATGCCGCAGCGTTCCAAACAAAGTTTTACAATGTTGAAGAGTTGATTTCTTCTCCAAACATTACTCCAGCAGATTACAAGGAATTGTTCCCAATGTTTGTTTTTGATGTGACAAAACAGAGCGAAAAACTCAAAAACTCAGTGACCGACATTCAGATAAAGGCTCAGTTCTCAGCAAACGTTGCCGCAAACACAGAAGCTTTCGCAGTTGTCATCTCTGATAAGAGTCTCATTTTCCAGAGCAATGGGCAGAAAATGCATGTTTCATATTAAGTTACAGAAAAATGTATCCTAATATGAATGAAAATCTGGAGACCAACGATGATTTCAGTATTGAAAGAAAATAGCAAAGGACTCACTCATATGAATCGGAAACAAATGTGGAAAATCATAGAAGAAAAAGGGCGGGTTGATCAAGCTCTTGAACTTGAAAAAGGTATGAAACGAAAACCTGGTTCTGGAAGAAATGCTAGAAAATCAGTTGAGATTGTTGACCTTGACACAAATGAAGCAAAATATTTCTCAAGTTTATCAGAAGCTTCCAAGTATTTTGGGAAAACTAAAATTTATTTCATATACAACAATGGAAGAGTTTGGGAGAATAAAAAAATTACAATAATTAATCATTAATTTCTTAATTCCACAAGAATTCTCTCTCCCATGAATGGGAGAGATAATTTTTTTGTTGATTTTGATAAAATTTTTTAAGTTAAATAAAAATTTTACCTTATAATAAATGGTTACTTTAAAATATTTGAAAGATGTTGCAAAACAATATAGTATTCGAGGTTATTCAAAACTTCGAAAAGAAGATCTGAAGACGCTTCTGAGAAATCGTCTTCCATGGATGGTTTATGAAGAAATCATGGGAAGTGGAGCCACAAGAAGTTTGCTTGACCATGACATTCCAGAAAAGAGTCAACAACCACTTAAACCAACATGATATGTTCCCCCACCAAAAAAAGGAGTAACACAAAAACTGGGAAGATGGAGTGATTGATTGTTGCGATATGTTCCAGAGCCTGTGAAAAGACCAATCAACAATGTTTTCAACGCTTTCAAGAAAAAAGTTATGAGCTTATTTCTGAAACAATTGAAGTTTGAAGAAAACAAACGATCAGCTTTGAAATGTTTCACAGAAGAACATACTATCAAAGCGACAAATCAAACCTTTGACCCCAAGACGTTTTTGTTGGCTGTCAAACAAAAAGCCTTGGAAAATTCCAGAGCCAGACAAAGGTAAGACTTGTTCTGAAAGCAAGGATGGAAAACGTTTCACCGACAGACGGGAGTTCAATCGTTGAAGTTCGAAATTTCCAATCCAAAACAACGATTGTCTTGGAATCCACCAATTGGATGAATTCTGGACTGAAATAGTTGAACAAATTTTGGAAAACATTGCAGTTTTTCAGATGAATGGATCTGGGTGGACGTTTCATTCGATTGTGAGTCTTGATATTCACACGGTGAAATATAAACCCTTAGGGGGAGGCACTTACATTCCTCTTCCAAAATTTCTAGCAAGTAAGAAAGCGTTGATCAATATGAAATTTAAAAGTGAGAAGCGGAGGAATGAGGATGTTCAATGCTTTAAATTATGCATCGCAAGGGCATTGAATCCTGTTAAAGATCATCCTGAAAGGACTACAAGGCAATTGGAAAAACACGCTGAAACATCAAATTTTGATGGAATAAGTTTTCCAATGAAACTGAAAGATATAAAGAAATTTGAACAAAAGAATCCACAAGTTTCTGTGAATGTTTTAGGAGTTGAGTTGAGTTGATTTTATTTGGCGATAATTAATATTCAGCTAGAAAAAACACAAATCAGTGCAAGGACGCCAGGGCATTGAAGGAACCGGAAGGTTGTCGAGTCGATGCCCCTCAGCAATTAAATTAGCTTTGTTACAGTCCAGTTTCAACTCTTGGTGGTGCATATACGTGGGAAGGAGCTGCTAGATCAGTGGTTCTTAACTGGGGGTACACGTACCACTTGGGGGTACGAGGAGCCAAAGCAGGGGGTACGAAGCAC
>Ga0210059_1016803_pt1 | contig 10523 bp, 9 predicted proteins | sample Ectturendosymbi2_FD_188042 | JGI IMG/M metagenome (GOLD analysis project Ga0210059, IMG submission 188042) | Ecteinascidia turbinata endosymbiont from Florida, USA - Sample 2 (SPAdes) (version 2) | ecosystem: Host-associated > Tunicates > Ascidians > Unclassified | place: Key West, Florida... | reverse complement strand
CATTTACATATACAGGAATAGGAATATGGTCTTCAATAGATCCAACAATTCGTTCAATACCAAATTATCACCTATTTGTTACTAAATTAAAACATAAACACCAAGAAGAGCAATCATATCATCATTGAAAATCTGAAAAACAAATATAAGATTACTTCCAAAACACTACCAATAAATTATTTTGTATTATGAAAATGCAGATGTTGTTTTCCAGACATGCTCTGGCAATGCATGACATGCTACATTTAATAATTAAATAACATTATCTAGCTTGTATGTCCTTATTGAAATGCACTATTAAGTCTATACTTGCTTCCTTCTTTTTTTTCTTTTTGTCCCTGTTACTTATCAGGGCATCTGACTAGAAAACCATGTGTTTGTTTCAGATGTCCTGGGAACAAAATAAACGCTGTTCTAATGTAGTTTGTTTTCTGTGGCATGATTTGTATGTTCCCAAATAAACTGATACTGATACTGATACTAAGTCTCTTTCCACTGTTTTACAAATACTTAGCATGTTTCGTACCGGGTTTTGAAAGTGGAATTTCTCTATTTTGAACTTTTCACTCCAAACGTATTAGAAAAACTGTTTGATTGGTTATGTACATTAAAAAATAAATTTTATAAATTTATGCAATGACTCGGAATCAATTTTATATAAAGCCGGATATGCTTAATTTACTTGGAGAAAGTTTTGGCTGTATCTAAATGTTTTGCTAAAAGCAGTCTAGTAGACATTGAAATGAGTTGAAATCCACGGACTTCGATAACAAATATTTTCAGACTGTTAAGAGCAGCATGCTGGCCCTGAACAAAAATATTTTTCCTGATTGGGAATTTTAAAGTGTTCTTGAACAAACGCAATTTTGCTCTTGATGTCAAGTCAACAAACATGAAAAACCTTCGCATTTAAGCGAAACAAGCATATTGTTGTAATATCGAGCACTGGGTGACTCACCTGCACACAGCGCAACCCCACGCACTTCAATGCCAGCATTCCAAACTCAAACAACTCAACCTGACTCAATTCAAGCACAAGTCAACCTCATAGCCTACTACTCCAAATGGGGTTCAAGTCGCACAACACAGCATCGCACAACTAAACCTCATGTAGCTCGTCGATATCACCAATCTCAAACTCATGCAACTTGGGGAATTATTTTCTCTCATCAGGTGTGTGACAATTTTGCATGTTTCTATTTTTTCTCTATGTTTTTGAGAAGATTGCCGCAGTTCCTGAACTTAGTTCAACTCAGTATTAGACTGCTCAGAACAAGTGGATTATGCATAAATCTTTACCGTATCAAGTGATTTAACAGATCTTTTTGATTGAGTGAGTGTGTTTGCAATACTTTATTCCAACACGCTTTTTGTGATAGAACGTCTATTCTGGGAAAAGAAACAAAAATGAATTTTATATTAATAAAACTGAATGATGAAAATGACGAAAAATGTTAATATAAAAATATCAATGATGAAAATGACGAAAATGTTAATAAAACTGAATGATGGCACGGAATGTTGGGGAAGAGAAATCATCAAACGCAACCGGGTGACAAAGATCTTAAATGACAATGTCCAGCTAAAATGAAAAATGATAGTCCTTATTAGTGAACCACAGAGAGAACACAGCAAACGTTTTGGTTATGTGTAAGAAACAACCATTCACAACAAAATTTTAAGACCTTCAAAACATTAAGTGAAGGTGTTTAGGTTTGATGAAAGTTTAGTAGATAGATTCTATTTGAATAAGCTCTCAGGACAGAGGATGAGTAATGTCGATTTCCTGCTTGAAGTCGATTTCCTACAGCAAATTTGCTTGATTGTCTCGCTTGTGTTTTTTTTGTGAAGACTAGGTACTTACTTGAAAGGCGAGTAGCATCGTTGTGGAAAGACTCCGCTGTCGTTTATATGCTCCTCATCAAAGTATTTGGGTTATAAGACATGTTTGTAAAGCATGTTGCCAACAATTAGCTTGATAAAAGTAATCACTATTTCATATTAGTATGATGCAATCAATTAGTATGATGTAATCAAATAGTATGATGTAATCAATTAGCATGATGTAATCAAGTAACTAGTCTCCACAAAAGTAACAAACAAGCCAATCTATCGAGAAAAGTTTTTGAAATAAAAAATCGATTTCACGTAACACTACGCATCCTCAGTTCTGAAATCTTGTTCAGATGTAATCTGTCTTCTCGCCTTTCGTCAACCTTACGCACCTTCACGCAATTTTTGAAGTTGTTTAAATTTACTTGTGAATGTTTAGTTCTTTTACCAAACGAAATAATTTGCTGTGGTTTCGCTGCTCTTCACAATCGGAACGCCATATTCTTCATTTTAGCAGGACATTGTCGGTTAAGATCTCTGTATATGATAAGATGCAAAGGTGTTTGCCGTCGTAATGGAGCTGTTTGATTTTGAAGCGTATGGGGTAGTGTTGCTTCAAAATTCGTGGTGTTGGGTTGAGTTTTATGGGAATTATTATGGTAGTATCAACGCTCGAAATGCATTTGACTGGTCGGTTGTAGTTGAAAGTGGGGGTCATTTCTTTACGTTCTATTTGAATAAGGACTGAGAATGCGTAATTTTACGTGAAATCGATTTCCTATTACAAATTTGCTGATCGATTCCTTGCGTACACCCATCGTGGAAAGTACATACTTGAATAGAGATATGTGCAAGTTTGAATCATCGCGAAAAGACGAAAGCAGATGGCAGTCGACTGATTCCTCGAAAGCATACAGAAACACTAGTGCTTTTAAGTGTTCTTTATGTTAGTTTCTTTCCAGAGTTGTGATCGGCAAACGTTTCCGCAGTGCCGGTTTTATCCTGGCATTATTTTGCAAACCCTCAATAAAATAACGCATGTTTGGCAGATGCAAATTTATATAAAACTCGCAAGCACTAATCATAGGAGAGAACTGGGCGGGCTTTGCCGTAATACGATTCTCCAACCCAGTGCCGCAGCAGCTCAAATTTGGCCGCCCTCAAAATGCTTACAGGGGCTCCCTAATTGTGATCTATAATAACGTCTTAAACGTTATGCTACATCTCGACGCCGAGTGACCTTAAAAAATATCCTAATTGCAGACACAATTTGGTGGAAGCAGGCCCGTAGCCAGGTTTTAAGGTTTGGGGGGCACGATACATTTTTATGGGAGAAAGATATTTGATTTTATCATATGTTTAAAACAAATTCTTCTGAGCACAACAAAATTTGTGAGCTTAAAAAAGATTTGGGGGGTAACTGCCCCAGAATGCCTCCCCGTGTCTGCAGACCTGGGAAGAACCATCGCCAGAAAGACTTTCATTGGGGCCCTTCATATTTGTGCAAGGGGGCTAGACATTCTGAAAATTTATGTTTAATTCACAACATGAAGAGCATTTGCAGATTTTGCAAATTTTACAAATACTTTCACGCCAATATCCTTAAAATTTTACAAATATTTTTCCGCAAATATCCATAATAGACTCGTATTTTCCAAACAAGATTTTTGAACGGACTTAACAAAGGAATGGGGTCGGAAATAATTGTCATTTAATTGACGGCGATTGTTTAGAGATGTCGTAAAGAAATGCAAATGTGAAAAAATTTTAGGAAATCAGAATCACGCCCAGACCCGTAACCACAACACAAAATCTTTCGCCCCCCCCAGAAAAATGTATTAGAACATAGTTTAAGAAATTAGAGCCCCTCTCAGAAAACTCTTCGTCTCCCCTGGTGTCCCAAGCTGGTTACGGGCTTGATCAAGCCTATCGTTCAGTTATGAAAACATTATTTCCGAAGGAGCAAACATGAGGCTGGTCAAAACATGTGCGCTGCGAGAACGTTTTCTTTCATAGGCGCAAATTGATAAACTTTACCATGACCTTAAGTGAAATATGCTTATAAAGCGTGCGTATTGGGCTTTTTACTGGCGAAAATACGCATGAATAAACCTTGCTGATGTCTGGACTTGCTAATCTCCTGGTGCATGGCACATGTTTAGATTAATAACATTTTGTATCTCAAATCACCCATAAATGCTAATAAATATAGACTAAGGCCTACGTGGACGCAACATGGTTAACATCCATAATCCACTAATTGCACTACTCTGTTTTGGGACAACTTAACAATGATTGCTAAGTAGACTCTTCTAACTACACAAGTAACTCCATCTGGCTATCTGAACAGCAGGCTGCGCAAATGTGCAACTTTGGTCGTAAGCACCAAAGGTACATTGCTGCTATGCAGTGCAAAATAAGAGAAGACTACCTGGGCTAGACATAGTACATTTTTTACAACAATCGCCACACAAAACACGTTGACAAGGCAAAGTCGTGACGGCAAGGCTCCCGAAACCCTTAACGCAAGAGCGCAGTTCGCTCATGTCCGAACCTTTGCCTGCAGAAGCAGGTTGCGAAACTTGCGAGCGGTTTGTTGCCCTCTTGGTCTTGATTGCGTAACAATAACACCGCAACAAATCTTCAAGTGTTCACTTCAAGTTAAGGTAGTAGGCGTTTAGCCCCATGTGACCAGGGCTCCCACTGAGGGTTTTTTCCACCCAGATCTGCTTTTTAGTCGACCTGTGTGTCTAGGTGGTTAAGAAAAATCGCGTTAAATCTTTTTTAAGTAATAAATTTGTCAGCGTTGTCAACTAAATTCATCAGCAACTTATATGTGTTCAATAATATGAAGATAACTTTATAATCCAGTGTTTGCATGCTCACATCAGGGAAGAAAGTACGCATATCTGGTGCAGCAGAATGTGTTCAATTGGTTGCATATTCTCATATAAGATCACTGTCAGGATTATATACAGTGGTGTGTTTAAGGGAAAGCAAGCAAAGCACTTCCCTCCCCCCAATTTTCAGGGGCCCCTCAAGGTATTTCGCGTGTATATATTCCTCATTTTTGGTGAAATATGTATTATCCCCTCATATAATATTTTCTGAACCACATCATGATTCAGTACAGAAGGCAGTACTCTGCCTCTAAAGCGGCCCCCAAGAGCACCTGCAATGTCTACGAAGGCTACTCTGCTTTTTAGTGGGCTCCCAACAGCAACTGTACTGTGCAGGTACTCTGGTTTGCCAGGGCGCCCAAAAGTAACTGCATTGTGTAACTACGCCTACTCTGCTTTCAAAGGGACCACAATAGCAACTGTAATGTGTAAGCTCTACGCTTTCAAAAAGGCCCACAATAACAAATGCAGCGTGTAAGTAGGCTCACTACGCTTTCAAAGGGGCCTATAATGACAACTCTAATGTGTACGTGGGCTCACTAGGCTTTCAAAGTGGCCCCCAATAGGAACTGTAATGTGTAAAGTACCTTTCTTTCAAAAGGACCCAACAGCAACTATAATGTATACGTAGCCTACTTTTATTTCAAAGGGGCCTCCAATAGCAGTTGCAATGTGTAAATACCTTACTTTCAAAGGGGCCCAAAGTAACTGTAATGTATACTTTTCTTTCGAAGGGCCCCCCAACTTCACTGATTTCTAGTGCTTCATAGTCCATTTGGGGAGTCGAAGCTTTCTTTGGGGCATAAGTGGTGACGGGACTGAATTTTGGGCCGCTGTGACAGCTGAATTTTGAGCCCCTGTGACAGCGTGCCCCCTCCAATTGGAGGTATGGAGTGCGGCTGATACGGCTCTGCTCCGACCTGAAGCCATTATGGTAGTCAATGTCACCCGCACTGTGTTCCATATGTTAGTCGTTCCAGTCATTTTTGGACCAATAAAGCTATTCAGATGGTTTTCAAATGATTCGCTGAAATATTTAAAGAACACTTCGTTTGAAATTGCTATTCTAAACACTTTTCGTTTTGAATCACCTCAAGCGCAGTAATTATAAACGTACTGCACAGCACTTTTCCTCCCCCAACCAACGTCCATCCTGAAATAAACAGCTGTGTAGCTCAAGCGACTAAAAGTACCGGCGGCTTGACAGTCTGCGCCAGTGGTTCCCAATCGTTTCAGAATTACGACTTCCGACAGAAGAGATAAATAATTTGCGGCACCCAGTGGCGAGCCAATGACAATTTGCTTTGAGGTTTGGTGACATTTTGAAAATGTATTTTTAATGTCTTATTGAAAAATGTAAAAAAGTTGATCTTTGCAGCATCTCGTTTATACAGAAACACTTTGAGTTTTTACTGACTAGATAAAGGGCCTCCATATTATGAAAAGGCAATTTATTTTCAAAACGGATGAACATGACTGTATTTTGTATTCATATACAGTAAATGAAGTCTCCAATTTCCTTAATTGAACCGTGGTTCCACTATTTGGCTACAAAAACGAGATATATTTTAACGGGATCGCTTTTAAACTTTTCTAACCTGCAAAAGGTTGAATGTCAATTAGCGGAGATTTTGATTGAACAAAATTCAGACTATTTGAAAAAATCTTCAAATTTTAGTCGCACTTAAACTTTCAAAGAGAACCTGACAATCAAACACAACCAATCTCCGAAACGTTCAAACTATTCCTGCGGCTCCAATGGATTTCTTTAGTCTCATATGTTGTGTTTCTCTAATTTCTGCCACAAGAAATTAACTTTATTGTTGCCCTTTTCCTTAGTTGTTTTTAAACAACTCCGTTTCATCTGTGTTTTAGGTTGAGATGACTTTTTACAGGCACACAGTATGTGACCTGTATTCCGTGTTGGATATTTAAAGTGTAAATCTACCCTTTCCAACTTTGTACTATTTCACCAAGCCCCTTTTAAAAGAAGTGCAATGCAGCAGTGAGATGTACAGTATTTTGGAAGTGCACAGTCGGTGAGTGATTTTTCTTTCCCTAGAAAATATTATCGTTGTGGCCACATTGCCAAAGCTTGTTGGAGAATTCATTATGCTGAGTACTTGTTTGAGAAGGGAGAGTGAGGCCTGAGATAAATAAAAATCTATACGACTTTTAACATCTATTGTTCACATGGCCTGAATTCAAGATAGTTGTTTTAAGCAACATTTCGCCTGAGAGTATGCATGATGCCATTGCTTCACTTGAAGCTTCTGTGCTCAGCTGTGTTTCAAATGACGCCACATGTCGGACACTACAATTCACGACTTTGGAAATGAACTGGACATTTGCTTGGTCAAGCAAAGAGCGTGTATATGTGAAAGACGATATTTCTTTTAGGCTGAAGAACGCAAAACGCAGAAATAAAAATACATCTCAACGTGCATGCCTAATGTAGAGTAATTATTCAATGCTTGATTGCTGATATGCTTGAAGGTCATGTTTCCTTTATGCTACTATTCAAAGATTCACGCATTTTAATCGGACTGTCGAAAGCAGAGCCCGTTTATATTTTCTTAGCACTGAAATTTTTACAAAACAAAATAATATTTTCAGATAACGCAAAAATTACGGACGGGGGGCGATTTTCAAACAATGTTCCCGCAGATGGGGACTGTACAAGAACGGTTGAAGACCACTGTCTTAAATAATATCTTTCGAACCATTAACTAAATTCCGAATCATCTACCACTGCCGTAATTTAGCTAAAAGCAAGAAAAACGATACCAACATTAGATAGTCGTAAATTAAAACAAGCCATCAAAGAACCCCTAAGTCAGATGTCATTAGTGCTCAGATGGAGTGGATTTCAAATATTCACATACTTTGTAAATACTTTTCGTATCTTTGAGGCAACGGAGTAATAAAAGGCGAAAGAACGTATTTCATTGTGAAAATACTTGCTAATGTCAAACAAATATATGCCGAAAAGCAAGTATGCCTCAATGCCATGGGCAAAAGAAATATGCGACATCGCCATGTGAATAAAACTAGAAGCACAGCGGATTCACAATACATACAAACATACAGTTGATCATACCGTAAACGAGCATAAAAGTTTAGGAATGTTTCAATTGAAATCATCCACAAAATTGCAATTTCTACCTACTTCAATATTTTGCAAGAAAACTTTTTTCACGCAATATTGCCTGTGACTAACATCACACGATTTACCGAAAATTTATCCTTGCGTTGCATGGATCTGGAATAGAGTACATAGGAAAGCAAATAACTTGTGACACCTCTGTGGATTTGAAATGTAATCTTTTTTCTGTTTTCTCCGACAATGGAAAAACAGACAAATTCTATTGCCTGCAATAATTGCTTTCGAAATATGACGCATTTTGCACAAAACGCAGCCAATGTATAAGACGCCACAACAATGTGACGCCACAACTTGGTTTTCAAAAAATCACAGTTGGTTTGCAAAATTTTCAACGCCGTTCACCCAGTTTTGCTTAATATTCACATCGTTTCCTGTGCAAAGTTCTTCGCTCTTCTACGAAAAGTTTCTATCAATACTCCCAGTGTCTTTTCAAAACAAATAGACAACGGAAGCATCAATCGTTTTTCTCTTAACGAATGAGCTAGGCTGCAATGAAAGTAAAATAACTGAGCGCGAATTCTGGAAACTTTGCAAGCAAAGCGAAATCAAATTTTTGAAAACGTTTCATGCCTCTACTAGCTTTAACTAAACGCAAACTATGTTTGTAAATATTCTCATCGAAAATGATGAAAAGAGATTAGGCTGTAATTCTTTCCGTAACAGCTGCATTTGTAGCGATCGCTTCAAGTAACCATGTATTCTTCTGAACTTAACCAAACATAATTTGAAAAGGCAAACAATAGTAAATAACGTAAAAAATATCAAAAATAAACAGTGTTGCAAACCATGCATGAGCGTCGGGAAGATATTTTCCACGGCGGGCAAGAGTGGATTTTTCCACGTGGTGGCTAATAGCATTTTTCCAGGGGTAACAGTGTTCGAAATGTAATTTTACCAACTCGAAATTAGGACAAATGCATTTTTAAACTAAAAAGTTATTAAGAAAATGTCAAACTTCAGAATCCAGGGAAACGTTCTCCATGCATCTCCCCGTCCGACGCTCATGCAAACATGATTCTTTCCATGCCTTGTCATAGTCTTTTATCGATTTCATCACCATCGAAAGAATTGTATGCAGCATTGAAACGTTTCTTCTTTTTCGAAATTATCTGCATTGATACAAATAATTGAAAAGAAGATATTATCAAAACTTGGAAATATGAAAAATATTACCATAACGCGAAATTTTAACAAAATAAAAAACATGTTCAAATATTAAAAAACAGGAAAAAACGTTCAAAAACACAAAAAATATCAATCACAAGAAAAAAATCCAAAACATGAAAAAAATATGAATGAAAACATTACCACAATGCAAAAATATGAAAAATGTTACCATAACGCAAAAAAATATGAAAAACCAGAAAAATATGAAAAACACAAAATATATGGGTCGGGGTGGGAGGCTGGGGAAACCCCAGCTACACTGCCTGCACCCACTGAAAACCGCATAATACCTACCCTGACCCCCTCATGTTACTACTATGAGAGTTTTTCTTTGAACATGCATTAAAATAACAATGGAAAATCACACCTAAATTTAAGGAGATTTTTGTTTGTTTTCCACCAATTGGTCGATGCGTGGCGCAAATTTGCTAACAGCACATCGAAAGTCATAATGTTTACGATACAATAGGAATAGCAGGCTACAGGAAAAATGTTTATTTAGAAACAAAGCCCTATACGTAAACGTGAAAGCTGTGAATGCAAGTTCTTGTGAAAAAATGGAAGTTACTCGCGCAACACCTGGAAGACTTTCGCGTAGCATTAGTGGTACGCGTACTACAGGTTGGTAACCCCTGCTCTACTAGGTTTAACTAAACGCAAACTATGTTTGGAAATATTCCCATGGAAAATGATCAAAAGAGATTTGAGCTGTAATTCGCTCCGTAACGGCTGCATTTCTAGTGATCGCTTCAAGTAGCCAGGTATTCTTCTTAACTTGACCAAAGATAAATTGAAAGGACAAACAATAGTAAATAACGTAAAACATATAAAAAGTAAATAGTGTTGCAAACCAAGCGTGAGCGTCGGGAAGATGTTTCAATGGGGGGCGGGAGTGGATTCTTCCACGTGGTGGCTAATAGCATTTTTCCGGTTAAGCCTACAGTTAAATCCGGCCCTGAGATCAGTCATTCGTATATTGATACAAGACAACGCAGGACGAAAGACATTTTCAATATTTTTCAAAAAGGATCGGTTTTCGTACTTGATGAGTTTCAATTTTGAGAATGCCGTTTCACACAAATATGTTGTGCAAAAGTCTAAGAGGTTATGAGTGGCTAGATCAGAAACGACCAGGCATTCAGTTCTTGTTCTTAAAAATGACAAACTTTGTTTTGGAAATTCCAGTCGCAAATTTTTGTTGTTTATTACTCCGCAAATTCATCCTGGGCACGGCAAGTGTGTGGCCTCCTGAAATTTCAATTGTGTATCATAGGCGTAACCAAGGTGGAAGTAAGGGGGCTATTCCCCCTTAATTTCTAGTTTATCTTGTTTTGTGCGGTGACCCAAACCAAATAATATTGCTCGCTTGAAGTCAAAATAGTTGGGCCCTCGCAAAATTTTGGTCTGGTTTCGCTACTGTTGTGTATGGTTTGTGGACAAGGGCGTATGCAAGGGGG
>Ga0210059_1016802_pt1 | contig 10524 bp, 6 predicted proteins | sample Ectturendosymbi2_FD_188042 | JGI IMG/M metagenome (GOLD analysis project Ga0210059, IMG submission 188042) | Ecteinascidia turbinata endosymbiont from Florida, USA - Sample 2 (SPAdes) (version 2) | ecosystem: Host-associated > Tunicates > Ascidians > Unclassified | place: Key West, Florida... | reverse complement strand
CCCCTACCAACTCTAACCTGGGGTGAAAAACACCCAGTTTGGATATGGCCATAACTCGCCGCCAGAATAGGCTAGAGAGCTGTTCAAGCCTCTAAAGACTCGTGAAGACTAGTGGTTTCGACTGGAAAAAAAATTCAGTGTGGCTTGGTGGCATTTTTAGCCATATTAACATAACCACATGATGTTTTGACAGGTCTGTGAAAACATTGGATGACGTCAACATCCTGTGGGAGCTCAAAAATCGAGCCGAATTCGTGACTCAAAGCTTTACTGGATTTAAATAGATTCTAGGCTACAGTACGAGTCTTTAGAGGGTTTGATGGACTTTCTAACAATTCTCGTTCAAAAGTATGGCAAAACAAGCAGAAATTAATTAGAGAAATCCCCGTAAATTACTCAGCATTCCTCAATAAATTGGGGTCTTCTGACCATAACTTTGGCACCAGAAACGCTAGTAGGTCCATCAAAAGGCTCTAAAGATTCATATTCCAGCCTAGAATCCAAAAAAACTTTGATCCACAATTTCGGCTCATTGTCTGGGCGATGACGTCATAAAAGAAAAACCAAGAAAGTAAAACCTGTCCTCACCCTAATGGCAATCACCAAAAACCCTAAATTCTAATCTCAAAACGTTCTTTTCAGTGCAAACTACAAGATTTCACGATTCTTTCCAGGGTTCGAATAGCTTCTATCATGTTCTCGCGGCGAGTCATCGCTATCCGCACAAGCCGCCAGTGGGAGACTCATGCTTTTTCTGCAATTTTCTGATTTTGGGGTAATATGGGGTTTTTGGGCCATAATTCTGGTTCCAGACATGCTAAAAGGTCAATGAAGGGCTCTACAGACGCGGATGATCACCTAGTTTCCAAAATAATTTTGAGCCAAAAAATGGTATATTGGATTTGCGCCCAGGGTCAGTCAAATTGGTAGAAAATTAAAAAACACCCCCCATTTGTGACGTCCCCCCAGGATAACCCCGAACCAAAATCAAAAAAGTTTTTTTAATCGAAACTAGAAGACTTGCCAAATCCGTAGAGGGTTTGAACAACTCTCTAGCTATAGCGGCTGGCGAGTTATGGCGTTGCAAACTTGGGCAAAGATATTTTGCGGTGATCCTGAAAGGGAAGACTACATGGCGAGTCATTACCAGACCTACCTTTGCTGACTCGAAACAAGCCAAGCTATTTGGATATATGACTCGGATCGAGTCATTTGGTTACAAAACACCGTTGCCCTTCCGAGTCATTCAAGAACACAAATCGGATATGGCTAAAATCCATTCAAGGACTCGGTTCTTCAGATCTTTGTTTATAACAATCAGACAAATGGTTCAAGTGGTGTTGCTACACATGGATTGAAGCAGGATAACGTTCAATGGCTTTACTCATTCTAAATCTGTTTAAATAGATACACAGATTCTTAATTCAATCCTACATAATAGACGGCTGTGTGCCGCATTTTATCTATCTTTAAAATCTCAATGAACCACAGCGGCATAAACGCTGCTTCTGCTATATGTTTAGTATAGTCTTAAATAGCACATTTGTGCCTGACCTTGTTGACCTGGATGGAAAATACTGTAATGTCTCTTGGTCTTCTGCGTGCGTAGGCGATGAGTAATAACACTTCTGTAAGTTTCTCACGGACATTTCGTTTCATCAATCGACCTCGTTCTGCAGCGTGTAAGACTATCATAAAGTCACATGATTGTTACAATTGTGTTTCCTTGTGAATCTGTTTATTACATCTGCGATCTCAATGTTCCTTGCTTCTCGCATTTGCGCTTTGAGTTTGATTCAAACCTCGTAGTTCATGACCAAATATGCATATAACAGTTACAGTCGTCTGTGCTCACCAGGGCCGGCCTTAAGCCGATGCAGTTGCATTGGGCCCCGCGCCTCGAGGGGCCCCGCGCTATGGTGTTTGGGTAGATTATTCATTTTTCCAGATACACCTTGCGCTGGAGAATTCAGTAGAAACGCCATATAAATTTAATTGTTAACAAAGAACGCTCACGTCAGAACTAGCAAATTTCCTCTCGAACGTTAGCAAACGTGCTCAATTCTCGTGTTAGTGCTGTACGGCATATTTGCGCTCTGTCACGATCGTAACACGGTTGACTGAACACGATGACGTCATAAAATCACTGCTCAGAAGGGCCCCGCGCCTAGGTCTTGCATTGGGCCCCGCGCCCAGGTCTTGTATTGGGCCCCGCATCTGCTAGGGCCGTCCATGGTGCTCACAGCGCTTCTGGAATGCTTTTCTGCATCGATCTTTGTGTCATTAACATTGCTGTCTGTATGTTGATCTGCATACGTACAGGATCCCTCGTGTGTTGATATCCCAGCTCCTGGATTCATTGTGCTTTTTCACTGCGCTATTTTCGACCCATAGCTGCCATTTCTTTGATTCTATATAGCAAGCGTTTGCTCCCAATTTTTCTCGCTTTTCCTGAAAGCTGTGCTGTGCATAAGTGATTGCTGTTGGCGCTTTGTCTCTCGCCATTTACGTCATGTAAAATCATGTTTCTGTTGAGTTTTTCGAAAGCAGGACTGCTGCCACGCTATTGTTTCCTGTTGCCGATCACGTTCGCGTGTTTTCGTCATGCCACTATTCCCTGCCTACGAGGTTGGTGCTTGTTGACGGTCCGAGGCAGTGGTTCCCAACCTTTTTGATCGAGCGACCCCATTAAAAAATATATCGCTCAGCAAAATATTGAAACTGTTGTCCACGACCCCACATCCACTCCTCCGCGACCCATTTTGGGTCCGCGAGACACCGGTTTTGAAGCACTGGTCTAAGGTGATGCTGGTGCTTCGTTGCATTTGCACTCCGAGCCGTTGGCATTCAAAGCAGTGAGATGGTATGCAGTGGTGCGATGAGAAAATTCTGTTGTGCGGACAACAAACATCAGTGCGGATGAAAATCGCCAAACAAATATCAGAATTAGAGGCACATATAAAACAAAGCGCCTGAGGCGCATAAGATGCATTTTTTCGGAGAAAGCACTTTCTACGACTGCTTAGCCAGGGTTTCATGTTTTTTTCTTGCTTCCTGCACATTGCAAACATTTGGCAAAGCTGAGTTTGCAGGGATTCTTTCTGCATATCGTCGAGAATAGAGGTTTGCTGCATAAAAAATATTATCTTATGTGATAGGCGCGTGACCCACTGCAGTTGCTGCCTCATCACCACGTTGCCTGAAGCTAGTCGTTCAGTAATTGGCGCCAATGATGCTTCACAGCTTTCTTTAGTGTATTCATCATTTCTACCGTAAGCATTTGCTTTCATTTTTCAGGACTGAAGATGCGTAAAATGCGTGAAACCGATTTCCCAAAAACAATAGAACCGAAATAAGGACCTTGGAAACTTCAGTCCTGATCTACTTCGGCTTGATATTGGAGAAAACATAACTAAACTCCCTTCTAACAATCAAGACATCAACAACACATATGAATAATGTTTGAAAGTTTTTAATTCCACACTGGACCACCATGCACCAGCACCATATCGTGCACCTGGACCATCATGCACCAATCGTGCACCTGAACCATCATGCATCATGTCGCTTTGTATCAAGAAACAACAACGCACATTTCTCATTTGAGAAACCTTACAGCACTGAACGTATTTTAATGTCAGTTGGAACCAAGAATAAGATGTTCAAAAAACAAAATGAAAACAGTAATCTCTGCATAATTGAATAATGTGAAACCTGTCGCAGAAAGTGACACATCTGAAAGAATTATCTAAACAAAACTACTTTAAAATTATGTTTCAACAAGCGCAATAACAATGCAAAAATAATTTCGCAACTTAATAATAACATAATATCGTAACACTGAAAAAAGATTCCCAGCGCAACGCTTCTCAAACTAGTGGATCAAACTTCAAGTTTAAATGCCAAGATGAATATAATTCTATTTATATACAAGCATTTTTTGAATTAAATAAACTTCAAAGATTCTAAATTTCTAGCTGCTATACTGATGCAAATGCTATAACGCATATTATAAGCAGCGTTCCATCTAAGAAGGATTTGCACTAAGCAAATTGTTGTCTTAGTGAACATGAATATTTTGAAGTTGAGCTAACCGAGTTCTAAATGAATTACAAACCCTTTGAATTCTTTAGATTAACGTAGAACTACGATATTTTCATAAACACAAAAGAGGATATTTTACGACTGCCGTTTGCTTGACTATAAAATATACACTTAACAAGTCAAATGAATAACATTGATAGGTTTCAAGCATTAAAATAAAACCCCCATTGTGGACGATGTTTCAGTCAAAATGCTCAAAACAAGATCCACATTTTCTTGTCCTATTTATCCCATAAATATTTTGCAGTTTCTATAAGTGTCATAAACAATGTAGGATTACTTCTACCTGCTATCATGAAAGATGTTTCAAATTGTACACCAGGTTTAATAGACTAGAAACTGGCCCATCTAGGATGCTTTCTTGTGCGTTAGGGGCATTGTGGCTGCATCAAGCAAAAATACACTCCACATTACTGTAACGAGCCAAGGCTGGATGGAATCGCAATGTTCAACATGTCGCTAAAACATTCAATGGTATTGCCGGTTGCAAAATATTTTGCCCATCTTTCATGTGTCATCATTTTACAGTGAATTTGGATTTGTTCACGAAGGCCCCCCAGGTATTGATCAAACGGTTTAGTTTCGTCAATAGCAACGTTTTTACCAAATAGATACTCCTCACATGATGCAATAATTTCCCATTAAGCTATTTGCAACAGAAGCATCTGGTCAAAGCATCTAAATTCAGAAAAAAAAGTGATGCATTTACCCAGACATGCAACAAAAGATCTGTGCAATAGAGATACATCTGACATGAACATGGGCGGCCCTAACAGTTGCAAGGATTAATGCAAGACCTAGGTGCGGGGCTCCTCTGAGCACTGGTGTAAATTACGTCATTGTGTTCAGTCAACCGTGCCATGACCTTTTAGATCAGGGGTTCCCAACCGGGGGTACTCGTACCCCCAAGGGGTACGAGATTGAACATCAAGGGGTACGAAGATCCTTGGCTCACAGAGCAGCTTATATATCTCTTATAGAGCAATATATATCTCAAAATTTTTTTGGCCGTACTAAGAATGCTCTGACCTGACAAAGGGTTACGAGCAGCAAAAAAGGTTGGGAACCCCTGTTTTAGATGAAGACATTTTAGCAAAATTACGATGTGGATATACAAAAAGACAGCAAATTAGTGGAGATGATCTGTTAACCAGTGGCGTAACTATGGGGCAAAGGGGAACATCTGCCTCCGGGCGCAGCATTTTGGGAGGCGCCAATTTGAGGTCAGAACGTTACACAATAATCACGAAATGTCAACTCTCAGCAGAAACTTATAACTGCGGTTTACAAAATGTTGAATTACCCAGTTGCGAAATCTCAACAAGACCACCAGGGTTCTCAAAGCGAGCAGTTGCGAACCTTAGTGGCGTTTTATGGCGTAGCTTCTGAATCCAGCAATCAGCACCCACATTTGGTTTGACTGACGGCTGCGTCACACTGCTTTCAGGCATGGGTGTCTGTAGAAGGGGGGAAAGGGCGTTTGCCCCAACCTGGAAATTGAGACTAAGAACGAAAACGTTCTAGAAAAGCTGAAATCAGCAGCTCAATTCCAATCAATTGATTTAATGCTTGCAATGGAAGTGTATTTTCCAGTATGACACTTGCGCTGCACGCAAGCCGGGTTCACTGTTTGCACTGATGAGCTTGCAGCTCATTCCTGTCCGTTTCTATGCATGCAGAGGTAGGTGGTCAAACTTGCGAGCGGTTTGTTCTACTGTAGGTCTTCATTACGTAAAAATAACATGGCAACAAATCTTCAAAGGTTCACTTCAAGTAATGGTGGAGCGCGTTTTGCCGCACGTGACTACGGAAAAGCACACATCTGGGCAAGTACACCCCTGAGAGTAATTACGAATTTCATAGTTGGCTGGGAAAACTGCAGTACTTCCGGTTGTGATCAAACGAATTTACACATTCGTCCAACTGGGATGAGGCAAATCAACAAAAGTGGCACGATATTTCTATAGAATTTTCTTCCTATTGACAACGTGTTTGAGGGCAGGCGCGTAGCCAGGGGGGAGAAATGCGGGCAATTCCCCCCAATTCCGAAAATTGCATTAAAAATTTTCAGGTTATTGAAGCTTTTGATGTGAAAGCCAAAAAAATACTACAGTGCAAATCAACGCAACTGCTTAAGGAACTTATCTTACTTAAGCTGTGAGATGAACCGAATCAAAGAAATGTGTTTTTTTAATTATCCATGATTAATCAAACTTTGTTTATTGTGTAAATGCTGGAGAATTCATAACCTGGTTGACATTTTCCTCACCTTTAAACACCGTGTGGAAGTTGGCGATAATGAAGACAACCTGTCTCTAAGCGCTTGCGATCACGAACCTAAAGTAAAACAAGGATAAAAGCTTTCCGCAGCAATTTCTTCTTTGCCACCTAGCTGTATCCAACCTAAAGGTGATGTAGACCAGTGCTCTTCAGCCTTTCTTGTTGTGGTGCACCCTTAAAGATGTTTTGATGAACTCATGCACCCTATTTACTGACACGTCCCCCACCTAATTGCGCCCATGTCTGTAAGTAACCTGGCCTAAATAGGCAAGTACCTTAATTCAGTAACCCAGGTACATAATTCAAATGATATTGGCTCATTGTCTGTTGCTTATGAATCATAAATAATCAACTAATTACAACAATTAGCTTGACATGGTCTGATGCTTACTCACCACACTTTAGAATGTGGAAAGTCTTGGTTAAATCCTGAAAGTCATTGGTTGGTTGATGGTTCATTTTTGCTAACAGAAAGTTTTTGTAAAAAGGATCTGTTTCGGGTGACAAGTGTGTGATGCACCTTTGTGAACCCTTTCGTAGTGGTGCACCCCACGCATATTTTGATGCACCCCAGGGTGCACTGTGCACACCGGTTGAATAGCGCTGATGTAGACTTCATTTCAAGGCCATCGTAAATTTCCTCTCTGATAACTCTGGCGTGCTAAAAATACTATGTAACTTACCCTTGTCTGCAACATCAGCCGTATCCTTAAAATTTAAAGTTTAAATGAACATTGAAGATATTTGCTTTTGTACAGTTTGAAATGCGTGAACATGGCAGTGATATACGTTTTATACGCCTTGAAGCTCAAACCTGGTCCATGAGGCAAACTAGTTTCAAAATTGTTTTTATTACGCATTTAGGCCATACACAATTTTCAACAATATGTTAGTCAGGGGTAGGGAACCTAGTTATTACAATGGAGCACACATCTTGTGGAATGGCACGGACGGGCCGCAAAAAATAATTAATTTTGTCTTGTAATTGTACCCTTGTCTTCCTAAGAAAAATAAGGAGAGAAAACCACGAGGAGCAAAAGATGCTTAATTCTTTTGATTAACTGTTTCAAGTACCTACTTAGCACAGAGTTTCGTCTTAACGCAATGGTGTATTCTATACTGGGTAACGAAATTTTTGAAGCGGACCATGTAAATTGTATATGCAGGTCACATTTTTCACTCGGGCCACAGGTGGTCCAACCCTGGTCTAGATATTTATTCGTTATGATTAAACATCTGCTGTGATGGTTCAATGGCAATTAGATGGAACCTTTGCTACCCTATCCTACAGTGATTTCGAAATCATTCAGCTGCAACTGATAGACACAGCAGCAAAATGTAAAATATAAGAGCAGAGCTGACGATGCGGCTAGGCCTAACTAGTAGGCGAAATATATAGGCTACTCTGTAGGGTCTTGAAGCATATTTTTTTGCTGGGAAAGGATTCCTTTCGGTGGACAGTGTTAAGCACAGTAGTAACATGCTTTTCATTTTGTAAGTGCTTAGGGCATTGACACTGTCATTACCTACGGACAGGGCCTCAACAAAGGGGGCGCGAGGCAATGCCACGAGGCGATACTTTTTGTGAAAACAAGGAATAGATTTCAAATCATGAACCAGACATAAAATAAAAAACAACTTCTCAAGTCTGCGTAGTTAAAGCTTTCTTACAATTCAAGTTAGTTCCCATGAAAAGCCTTTAGATCGTGTTTGGTTTTGCTGTGGATTTCAGTAAAAAAATCTTGGGGAAACACGCATGCGGAACGGGAAACACGCATTCAAAACGTGCTATTGAATGCGTATTTTCAAAAAATTTTCTTGAAGACAATAAAGATTTTGGAAGAAAAAACGCAAAACGGATAAAGCTGGCCAAACTTTGTTGCTAGTGTGTTTTAGTGCGAAATTTGTTCTATTGAAAAGTGTCTGTTTATCAGCGCGATTTCTTGTGTATCGATAACGGCAAAATTACTTTTCGTAAACACTGCAAACTTGCTATTGAAATCAAGGCATGCATTTTTCAGTTTTGTTTTCGCTTCCTGTGACGCAATCGACCTGGACACATAAGTCAAATCACACGACCTGCTGCAGTTCCGTCTTGTATTTGCATACTTCAAACTTGCGTTTCAAGTTGCAATTTCAGTGTCGTAGCGTGGACGATTCGACTATGCATGCAAATTCTTGTTTGTCTCTCGATGACATCATGGTGCTCAAATACCGGCGGTACGATTTTTTTGCAAACGCTTTCAAGCAATGTGATTCAAACACGATGCCTTATATCTTGGAATTTCAGCTCTTGCTCGCTTGCCGCTGGGGCAACACGTGGTTGTATCAGTTTTTGTTTAACATGGCAATGCCATGAAGTTCACTTGGACTTAAAAAAGATCCTTTTCATTTCATTCAGTGTCATAACCACACAACCAAGCAGCAGATTAATAACCATATTTTTTTAACTCTTGCTTTAGATTTTTAGTGATACGTTACAGGGTGTTAAGTAGATCATGGCTAAATCTAGGTGTACCATGGCACTGACATCAGAACAGCAAGTTACCAGGAAGTAACCATCACAGCACTTGTTAAGATAGCTGAATTACATAAACCTCAGTGGAAATGAACATTTTTCTATATAAGGGATCGACAACCTTTTGCTAACTATGCGCCGACTCAATAGTTTCAAATCATTCAGTGTGCCAACAACATAAGTATTTTTACAGAAGTGAAGGTCAAGATACCTTGTGTGTGAATCATAACAAAATCGATATGTAAAACGTGGAGCATCTGCGTGCCATCAGAAATTGCTCGGAGTGCTACGTGTGGTACGCGTGCCGTAGGTTACCGACGCCAGTTCTACATAAATAGACAAATTGTTCACACGGCAATATTCACCATGAGGAGATCAGAACATAAAAAGTATACACACACAAAAAAACACCACAAGCAATTCGGATTTACGCACAGGTAAAAGGTTCAAGCTCACAACACAAATAACAGTAATTATCAATTTATATTTGAACACCTTGAATGGTTGAATTCTCATAACGCTAAACAGTTGAGGCTATGCCAGACGTGGAAAGACTTACTAACTACTGCAATACATCCCGTGGGATTTGTCTTAGCAAATATTGGCACCACTGTAGGATTCGGTTCAGGAGGTAAACTGCACAAAACTTAGTGAGCAGAAGATGACAAAACATATATGTTTCATAACTATGGTACACATCTGTGGTAATACCAACGGTAAATTATCAAAGCTTGCACATAATATAACACATACTTTACAAAACAAAATTTTAAACAATATCGCAAAATTCCCACAACAGTCATTAAGAACATAGCCTATTGCCAAAGCATTTTTTCAAAGATGTAGTTGAAAGCCTAGTATTATAACTTTATGGTTGTCCAGCAGCACAGTCTGGTTTGTCCAAATGGGTATTGAGCTACAAAAGCTGTTCAGTGTGAGGCAGTCATGTCATGGCAACCAGCACCTGTACTCTGCTAGTTATTTACATTGTCATATCCGCATCCTGCTGATCTCTACAGTACATTGAAGAACCTTTGTTAGAAAAAAATAGACACAGCCAGCAATAAACTTATTTGTTGAACTGTTTCCACCACATATCCAGTTGAATTTGACAAACAGGTGTAGGTTGAAATTCTTAAGACGTTTTTTGGCTTTAGCCCACTGCACAAGTTTAAGTCTGGTGTCAGACAACCTGCATCGAGGACATTTCTCTTAGGTTCAAAAGAAAATGAGCTAAAGCTTGTTGTTTCTAGCCTAATTACCTGTACTACGCCATATCCAGCAGCTACTTTGCCTGGCATACCTCCAATTTTGGTCTAGGCGTAGCGTCAGTGAATGCAAGGCATGCAGTGAATAAATCTTAATCAGTTCAAAACGTTAAGTCGAGTTTTAAATAATAAACACAAAGAAAATCAAAAACAAAAACTCCTCGCAAGCCTTCGTTGTCAAAAGATTTTGATTTAAGTTGGTTCTCGTAAAAGAGACTTGCAAACGTGTTTGGTTTGACTATGGAATTCTGTAAAAAATTGGGTAACTATGCATGTGGAATGGGAAACACGCATACAAAATCTGTGATAGAAATGCGTGTTTCCGAAACACGTTTTTTAATATTAGTACGTTTT
>Ga0210059_1016801_pt1 | contig 10524 bp, 13 predicted proteins | sample Ectturendosymbi2_FD_188042 | JGI IMG/M metagenome (GOLD analysis project Ga0210059, IMG submission 188042) | Ecteinascidia turbinata endosymbiont from Florida, USA - Sample 2 (SPAdes) (version 2) | ecosystem: Host-associated > Tunicates > Ascidians > Unclassified | place: Key West, Florida... | reverse complement strand
CAGGCATCCAACCTGCTGATCTTCGTCCTAATAGAGCCACACCATCTCTAGGACGCCGTGCCATGGAGCCTGGACATCTGCTCCACTCAGCGCTCACCCGTCCATCGAGTGCAGTTGCACGGCGCCTCAAATCGAGACACCCATTTGTACCCGCCGCACAACAACTCATCAGTTCAACTGACAACAACAACATACGTGCGGCGCAGTGGGCGGATCATCAATGGAACGCGGAGTGAGCGGACAACCCCACAAGTCTCCGCACTTTAATTCCAGACACCGGTAAACACCCCCCCGGAATGACCCTCCCAAGAAGAGCCCTGGTCCGGCTTAACCGCTTCCGCACCGGTGTCGGACGTTTCCGCTCCTGCTTGTACAAATGGGGTATGGCCTCCTCTGCGGCCTGTGCGTGTGGCGCAGAAGAACAAACCGTCGACCATGTCATCTTCCAATGTCCAATCCATCGATCGCCCCACGGACTCCACGGCCTGACGTTTCTGGACGATCAAACAACCGAATGGCTGCTCAACACCTGCCCAGACATCTAGCGCGGCCAAGCAGTGGATGAAAGAAGAACTCGATCAAACGAAAGAAGAAGCAAATATATTTGAAAGATACAATGTAAACCAGGGATTTCCAACGTTTCTCTGACCTTGTGCACCTTCAGCATTTCGACAGATGAGTATGTACCCCTACAATTTCTTATAACAAAAAGGCTGAGTAAAATATAAGTAATACCTGCACGTAAATATAGTTTCTCTTCAATTGCTAACCTTAAATGTGCCCCTTCAGACAGATAAATGTACCCCTAAGGATGCATGTACTCCAGATTGGGAATCCCCGCTCTGAATTGCGCTGTTCGCTAGAGGATGACACTGTTTTGGCAATCCGTTGCGACATAAAAAAAACAATGTCTGAAACGTATTTGCGCTTTTTAGAAGTAGAACGGTTCTTCTTACACTAACAAGTGACAACTAAAGTCCCACGATAAGCGTCGAGTAAATAGGTAAATGACAATCGCAATTGTAAATGAAGCTTGTGTAGTTAAATGTGCATGGAAAGCATTTTTGTTGCTGAAGCGGCAATTTGAAAACAAAAAATGAATAAAAGCCATTTGATATGAGTATGGGGCAACCAATTTTTTTGATATGAGTATGGGGCAACCAATTTTCAAAACTTAAAGTTTTGACTTTATAACTTACAAAATTTGACTTTGTTTTGATCTATAAATTTTCTGCGTTTGCAACTGCAAAAAATTCAGCCTTAGGTGTTGAAGTTAACTCAGAAACATATTTATGCACTCTGCTTCGAAGTTTTAAAAAATTTGGTTATATAACTTTGGTGATGATGTATTGATAAGTATATTAATAACTACAGCAAAATCAAACCTGAGAACATCACAAAGCTGAAACACTGTATGCATAATGGATTGAGCGTTTATCAAAATAAGTATTGTAAGGCCACACTTCTCGCCTATCCTACATAATATTCGATCGTCCAGTAGTGGGCAAAACAACATTATTACGTCAGAAATCGCAACAAGCCCATTTTTGCTACAGAATTGCAACTAAAATTGCAAAAGCATATTACTATCTATTGTTGCAGTTTCAATAGAACATCAATAAAGAGAAAAAACTGTACTGCAAGAAAATTTTGACCTAACGATGAATTTTGACCTAATGATAAATTTTGACTTTTTTTGACCTAATAATTTGGGATTCCCTCATGGTATGAGCGTGAAACTTGGTTTGGGGACGCTTCATAAACTTTGAAAACGACAGAAAAATTTTGACTTTGTTGACTTTTGGTTGCCCTGGATATGACATTGCTCCCACTTCAGATAGCACTGCTGGCTGCCGTGATAAACAATGTCATGAGCGCATGGTAGATTCACACTTGCATTTTAAACGCCACTACAGGTAATAACGGTAGCGTTTCAATCAAACTTTGTATTGCTTCACATGCTTGGACAGTGGAATGCTGATGTGAAGAAATGAACATCAATGCCACTAATCCCGGTTTTTGAAAAAAGTTATGACATTGTTCAACGGAAGCAAGCCAACGACAATGTCTAACAATTTGCATCACACGCATAACCCATGCCTTTTCGTTTGTGATATATCTGTCTACGAACATTTTTCTCACTTTTGCAGCCAACACCACCACAAACTTTACCCACTTATAAATTTAAACTGTTTATCGATGCACGATTTATCAGTTTTAATTTAGGCGAGCTGCATAGCAAACAAGCTGTGTATTGGCTGCGCACTTTATATACCTCATACAGTTTGTCATTTCGTTTTATTCGGCCGACCTTGCATTAAAGAGTAAACATTTACTATAACAGAAAGACGCGCTATTTCCGGATATATATTGAAAACCCAGCGCTGATAACACAGTTACCGCTTCAAAAAAACTTGAAAAGTGCCCTTGAGTAAGTCTGAGCAATGAGCATTTCGCAAGCGGGAAAAAAGTAATGGATCAATATTATTATTACGAAAGGATGCGACTGTTAATACTATGCAATACTAGAGGCTGTGTAAAAGTCCAGCACGTAAATCCTACAATTCAACAAAGTGTAAGGCGTTGTTTGGTTTAAGAGTGGGTGGCGTGAAAGGTTCGTAAAGGGGGGGCGTGTATTGCAGCAAAATGTTGTGAAAAAGTATTTAATACATTGTTTTATCATTCGCAAAGACATTATCATTTTACAATAAACGCAAAAATCAGAGGATACAAGAAAAAAATCGGAAAAAACTGGAACGTGAAGCCGTTTGCGATGCATGTTGCCTTCGACGAAACCCCTAATTAAACATCCAGTTTCGAAAAACAGTTTCATCCTTCATATTAAGCAGGATAAGGCAAATAAATTGTTGTTTTGTTTTGTGGTTGATTTCGAGGTTATTTGATGCGCAAGTATCAACGACTAACGGCAAAAGGGCGCGACTAAAAAGGTTTAAAGAACCTCTGGTTTAACATATTTTCAATCTCTTTTTCTGTTTCCGCAGACCCCAAAAACGGGCGCATTTTTTATGAAAGAGGTGGCACTCAAACGGGCGCCACAACTGCACCAAATTATCCTCCAACTGTAAAAATGTTTAATATATTTGCGAGTAAAGCCAGATTCTCTGGTAACTGTACACTATTCGAACGAGTGACTTAGCCATACCAGTCTATACATCCCCTCTACGGCGACGTTTACGAGATAAGTTGCATCGCAAATAATCTTCAGTTGTGGTTTGAAACGAAGCTTCAGATTTTGTACTCCGATGCGTCTTCGTGAGTAACTCGCATGCCGTGTATCGAATTGTAGAAGAGTTGCAAATCATAGAATGTGGTAAGTCCTACAGACACATTGAACACAAGCATCTCAACAAAACAATCCGTTCCAACGAAACTGTATCAAACATTGGCACATTAAATCATCTATGAAACGCAGTTCAAATCCGTCGCTTTCAGTTTAAGTAAGCATACAATGAAACATAAGGCGTCAGTGCTCACATTTTGAAAGCAGTTGCAAAATTAATTCTCAAAGAGAGACTTTCTTGCAAATTACATCCTGGAAAGTTCTTTCCTTAACATGTGACAGGTAATCAGTGGATGCATTGCCTGTACTTGGAAAAGAACAAAAATTCAAAGGCTTTTTCAATCTCTTCTCTAACAAAAACCACTATTTCTTCCGATAATGTGAATCACGTGCAATGGAAAATGATACTTTCCCGAAAGAAGATGAATCGCTGGAACCAGTAAGAGGCTGAGCTCCAACAAATTTATCCGATAGGGGAGGATGTGTCATCCATTCAGCTGCTCTGAAGACCAAGCTTCGTTTGTCCGACTGCGCGTTTCAGCGCGACTGTCTTCGATTTATTGGTTTTCGGATTGACTTACTAAGAGACTCGTTTCCGTAACGTCAGTACCCTGTCTAGCTTTTATCAGTGCTTGTTCAGCATTGAGACGCTTGTTTTCAAGCTTAACGGCTAGAGTGAGCAACACAGCCAGAATTGCAAAACTCGTTTCGAATGACAAAAGCCATATTCCTCCAGCAAAATTAAAAATGACTCGGCCAAGTTCAACTTTGACAATAGTCAGTAAACAACTGTATCCACGAAAAGTTGCACCAACAAACGCGCTGTTAATGGGATAAGTGATTTGAGTCAAAACTTGAAGCAAACACACGAGATAAAACCGATTAAAAAACCGTACACTGGATTGATGCCAAAAATGCTTCATAGCTGTTAAATCCATATGCAATTGTAATAGCGATTGAACATATCGTGGAAAAGCTGGATGCAACCAAAAGCATTATTTTGTAACTTTTGAATTTATGGATCAATCTTCCACTGACTATTGTTCCAACTAATCCGCCAACCTCCAGCAAAGATGAAGCGTAGCTGCTGATGACGTCACGGTTCAATCGGCTGTGCCTATCACGCAAAACCTTCATCATGAGTTGAGTCATCATGGTTACCTCACACAAACTAATGTTGTGCATAGCAGCAACAGCTGTGGCAATGAGCAAAAAATTGTTTGTTTCTCACCAAGATTTTGCAAGTGGACAGGAAGTTCTTCATTGTCATTTTTTCTTTGCATGCTCTTTGTTCTTTCTCTTGAACCAATGTGGGTGGCGTTGGAGGATGGTTTGAGGCAAGCAAGACAATCAACGCAAGTCCTAAGATTGAGAAAAACAACTGCACACTCCACATGATCGAGCAAGTGTTGCGATCAACAACTTGCCAGTTTGTTTTATTGTTTGATGCATTGGACAATGTTGGTTGAACTATGAAGTGACTGGGAAGTAAAGTGCCGAGTACCAGTCCAAAAACGTCCCAAACAAAGATATCCCAATAGCTGTTCCTGCTTCATCGATTGGGAACCACGACACAGCGAGCGACAAGCACATGGGATAGCCTATTGCGGCTGAAAAACCGCTCAGAAACTGACCTAATGTAGCAAATGGGAAAAATGAATGGCTGGCGAAAGCAATCATTTTTGAAAAGATGGAAGCAATGTGGAGGCTTCCATTGACAATGGCCATTGCCTTGAATTCCATATATTTGTTGTACGTCAGCCAAAGCACGACAAATGCGGCGAGGATCACGGCCGGCAAGTTGGCAATTGTCACCCAGTCTATGACAGCATATGTCACATGAAAATACTGCACGAAGATGTTGTTGATTTGTGATACGGAAATTGTACAGAAAGCGTACAAAAAGTTGAATGAGCTGATTACCACCAAGAAAAGCCATCGTATCTTGTACAGTTTCACAGATACAGAACTGCTCATTTTCAGATCAGAAATTGTTTAATGCTATTACTATTAACGTTATTACTGTGCTTAATCCATAATGCTTGTGTTAAGTTATGTTAAGAAATTTGCATTTTATTAAAACGATTATCATTACAATTGGTATCGAGAAACATGTATGGAAAAAAGACGCGTTTCCGCAAGCATCACCAGCATTTCTATGTAAGAAATGGTTCTACTGCAAGGTAGATTCCTATTTTCATTCGAAAGCAAACGTATCACATAGCCAAAAACCGGAAAACCGGAACGTACAAATCTCTTGATCATTTCCTTGGTTTTAAATTTTGAATGTATGACAGGCTTTTTTGAATATGGCGGAATAATCCCAGACTCTCTTCTAAATTTCTGTTGCTTTTTTCTTACCTCCAGACCAAAATTCAATGAAAAGCCTAAGTGCCTCTTTAGCAGTTGTGCAGCGACATAAAATGTATGCATGCACCCTGCACTGTTGTATCTGTAAACGAACGGGTGCATGTGACGAGATAATGTCAAGCATTCGTGTATGTATGACATTGGCGATGAGAGCCGACATAGCAAAGGTTGCGCTCCAATCAGTTCTGAGAACTCTGCAAATAGCGCTTATGCCAAAACATGCTTCAGAAATGTACCAAACTGAATAGGAAAACACCAATACGATTTTCCTACCACACAACACTTTATAAAACAAACAAAATTAAGCTTTCCTTCTTATTCTTCGTAGATTTGATTTACACAACCTGCTCTGTAATCCTAATTCTGAACTGATCATGTTCCTACGTGTGTCCTAATATCTTCAGTGAATGCTTGAAGAACGTAAATATTCGCTATTATGTTGCAACACTTTGAACAAACGTGTGATAACATCGATTTCAGCACCTTGTGCAGTGAAGCGTGACAGCAGTTCCAGCATGCCTAATTTTTAAATGAATTTGTAGCAACTTCAACAGAAAAGAAAAGTTTAAGATTTTATGGTATCACACAAACTGATAACTGCGAATTATACTACAATCTACAAATATGCCAATCATACCAAATCTTTCATATTACCCAAACAGAAAACGTCTCCCCAAAAGCTTTCAAAATATGTTGATATCCCGATTTTGGTATTTAATTATGCCAATGCCTTACAGTGGCGAAAATCGAGAACAACTTAGTTTGTGCAAGCTTTGAACAATCTAAAAAATACTTGACATTCAAGAACAGTTGTTGTGTATGGATGTAGCAACTCAAGTAGGATGTGCTTAATTATGATCTGAAAATCACCTTCAAATGCTTTCAGCGAAAATTAAGACGAGTGGCATAGGAAACCAATGACAAAAGAACGCAAACGATGCGTCAAATGACCTTTGAATGACTTGTTCAACCAGCGAACGATAGTAAAGCTGTCCTCTAGTCGATTGTAACTACCAGGTGCTGTATTTTGCTGTTGAAAAGTAATAAAATGCTTAGGTTCACAAGTTCTTTATGGATTTTTTGTGGTACATGTTTGGTAAAACTAGCTGCTCAATTTTTAAATTTGTAGAAAATCAATCACTCTGCTTTCTTGTAGCGAAGCTAATGTGATCAGAATATCAGCAGTGGCATTTCACAAAGTAAAGCTGGAAATCACCTCACGGAAGAATACGCGAAACACTTGCATTAAATGATACAAACAGCCACAACAGGTGATGCAAATCAGCAGGAAACTACCAAACCGGGTCACCTAATATTTCAAAGAACAACGGCTCTGGGACCGACAAAGCTATCTTCAGGGAGAATGCAACTTAACCACCATCGTCATTCTCGGTTCGCGCTGAAAGTACAGAGCTAAGGAAGAACCGGTGGTAAATGATCTACGACGATATATGGTTTTGCACTTTCACTCTCGGCTTCCATTTGTTGTAAGGAGGGTCTCGTTCACCATATCAGTGATCTAGCACATATTTAACATATAATTTATATGCTAACGTAAAACCTTTGGCTCATGAATCGTAGAGCCACAATCAGAGACAACCTTCTTTCGTATCAGATTGTGATGCGAAGGATAACATATCTATATAACAACAGTTCTTAATGTTTTTTGTGATACGATTAATACGCGCAAAGTTATATCCATCAAGCACGTTGTCTTTATAGAAAGCAGAACCAACGATTCCAACAGCAGCTGGTATCAAGTCTTTGGAATGAAACGAAACCCGAGATGCACTTTATGTCGTCCAAAGCTGCCATAACATCAGAGATAAATTGTTAAACAACAGAATAGTTACGCTTTGGTAGTGTTTCATAGTAGAGGCTGATTTAAATCTGCGTATGTCTACGGTTTGATCATTTAACTGCGACAAGCAATAGTCCTGTGGTTGCTGAGAACCTGACGAGAGTCCTGATATGTCGCATCCGAGCCACTTTTTTGCAGTAAAGTACAAGTTCCGAGAGACAATGTCTGTCGAAATAAATTCTTTCCCAGCAAAGAACCAGACACTAAACACTTCCAAGAGACACTGGCTTAGTTCTGTCATTGCACCTGTCTATAGTGGTTATCATGGTTGCACGACGTCATATACATCTTCAAGCTGATATGCCTGAACGAAAGCTTCAATGCGAAAAAATGTTTTTCTAGATCAACAATAAAAGCAAAAGACAAAACACCACGGCAAGAGGTGGTTTGAAATAAACGTTTGCTTAAAAACTAGAAAAACTCTTTCATTTTCAAAAATGCATGCAAATTTTCATTTTGTGGCAAAATGTTCATTCTTATGAATAAAATTAGATTAAATATATTTGTGCGAACTACACCAAAATTTTTTGCACTTCTTTTGAAGAAAAACGTTTCGAGATATTTCAAAAAGCACCGCACAGCTGACTTCACTATTTCACGGCATTTCATATGTTACCACTGGTGTAGATCGTCGGAAATTCTTTTGAAACGCTTTATTAGTTGTTGTTTTCGTTTGCTGACAAAAAAAGAAACATTGTTAAAGGCGTTGTAGGAGCATAGAAAATACCCAAGGAAAATATTTTTTGTGCCCGTTTCTTTATCCGATGAAGCCAGGTCAGTGACCCAGAGCGGCATTTTCAAGATTGTTGTTTGCTTCAAATGCTGACAAAAGCAAGCATTATGACTCTTTCCTCGAAACAAAGACATCCTTTTTTGAACACCGTTTGCTCTGAAAGACTAGCACTTTCAAGGTTCAAAATTTTACTTCTACCTGCGTTGAGCATCAACCGACGAACAAGCAATATTCAGCACAGCAATTGACGACAAAGACTTTGCATTCTTGTAATCCATTGCACTCAAGTTAATGAGACTTCAGCTTCGTGCTTTCCTATCGTGACAGAAGAAACAACTTGGTGCAAACTAAATTCATGCATTAGTGGCTCTAACATAGCAACAAACGTTCCTGAAATCCACATTTCGCTGTGTTGAAACTTACATTGTGCCATCAAACTCCGATCACGTTTTTTAGAGCAATGTACTTGCAAGGTGTTATTGTCCTGTTGGCCACAATTTTCCAATTTAAACCTTTCTGGTGTATAGCTTTCCTTAATTTTTTAATACTAATTGTTTTTTCATGAACGTAATCTGTTAGGAGACAAATAAACAAAGCTTTCTGTATGCTCACATCACCATTCATTTGCCATTTGTTCCGTTGGTACAAGCGCACCATCGAGCTTGAAAACTGGAACAATGTGGCGTGGTGATTACGCTACATATAACGTTGAATTCGTAGCTAGTAGCAATACCAGAGTGCACCTAGTCGAGTGCAATGGCGTAGCCAGGCAAAAATTTTCGGGGGCAAATATTTTGACTTTAAGTGAGCAACAGTACTTTGTTTGACACATCGTCTCTCAAAGCACAAAATGACAAGATATGCTAGAAATTTGGAGGGGACATGACCCTTCCTGGCTACGCCTGTGGTCGAGTGGGGAAACTCTATTACTGTTACAGCGAGGGTCATCGGACCCACTCTCTCTTTTCAGTAGTTGGCTCAGGGCGACGCAGCATTGTGGCTGCAACAAATGGCTCCCAATGTGTCAGTGGCTGGAATCCCCCGTTGATGGTCGTCTTGAGCTTGAGAAATGGGGAAGTAATGCGGCGTGGTGATTACGCCACATATAACGTTGGATTCGTAGCAGCAATAGCAGAGTGAACCTAGTGGAATGGGGAAACTCTATCGTTGTTACGCCGAGGATCGCGGTTCCATTCTTTCTTTAGTTGGTTCAGAGCGACGCAGCATTGTGGCTGCAACATCAAGCAGTTTTTCACATCATCCTAAATAGTACAAAGCAAAAATAGTTTTGGTGAAAAGCATTGTTTTGCTTTGAAGATAGAGATGAACATCAAATCGTTTACTTAACATCGGGCGAAATGTTCTTGCGTGAAGCGTTTGGAATTATGTTTCACCACATGGTGGAGCCGCAATCCAGCATCCGAGCCCAGTATGTGCATCGCATTGCAGAAGGACGAATTACTGCGCGTGAGGTGAACAAGTTGACTAAATATCGTTGAAAATGATGTTTTAACAGACCTTGACTGAATCTTCTTTTGACATGTGTTTAAAACAAACTTTCCGTGCATCCCTAAGCAAAACAAAACTAAGTTAACTGACTTATTTGTGGGTCGTGACGTGAAAAAACTAAAATTTTAATGGAAATATTTAAATTTTGATGATTTCATCTATGATTATTGGCACTTTCTTAGGCCTCAAAACTTTAAAAGTGTTTCTTTCCCCCTGCTGCGTCAATGGAGGATCACATTGGGCCGGTTCTTTAGTTCTTGTAGCATATTACGAATGTGCATGCAAAATGTATAACGACCATTGCAGGTTTGTTACGCTTGTGCAGTAAAATAGTGCTAAATGCAAATTACGCATTGCGACTTGACCCATCGAAAACAATTGCCGCCAGCTTGATTAACTCTTTAACAAAGCAGCTTCTTCTCACCTTTTCTTAAAGTTCTTTCACGTCAATCTGCAATTCCTTGGACACTTTTACGGTGGCCTATTCGAACTAACCAAATTCTTTTCAGAATTGAAGAATATTCTTCAAAAATATATTTTTGAATAGTTTTGCAATTTGCCATTCAAAGCATTTTTGTTGAAACTGTTCGGAGCATGGGCCAGGCCTGTCGCCAGGATTTAGCAGCAGGGGGGCCAAAAACCAGAAGTTGAGGCCAAAATCCAGAAGGGGGGGCACATTTTTAAAATACAGTATTGGATGTATGTAGCAACCGGGGGGCCAAACGTGAAATGGGGGGCACCGATTTAAAA
>Ga0210059_1016800_pt1 | contig 10524 bp, 9 predicted proteins | sample Ectturendosymbi2_FD_188042 | JGI IMG/M metagenome (GOLD analysis project Ga0210059, IMG submission 188042) | Ecteinascidia turbinata endosymbiont from Florida, USA - Sample 2 (SPAdes) (version 2) | ecosystem: Host-associated > Tunicates > Ascidians > Unclassified | place: Key West, Florida... | reverse complement strand
CAGCAGAACAGTATCATCCCCCTCCATACCCGCCAATAGGGGAGGACCCGCGCCGCCGCAGGACGGGACAAACGCATGAACATATAAACCTGAGGCCGATCAAAGCAGTGCGACGCGATTAACGTTTTCTACCCCCACGTGGCGGTGGGGCGAAATTTTCGGTTTTCGTTGTGAAATATGAAGATCAGGAATTAATCTGATTAAAATTCCATAAATCCCCGAGATTTAACAACAGCAAAGGGAACAGAATTGTTGGTGGAAAGTTAGTACCACCCGCCATACATTGCTGATATTGTTTTTGTTTCGCGGTTAGGGTAAGGTTGCCGACCCCTGTGTTAAAGGCTTTTGCATGTTGAAAGACTCGCTCCAAGTCGTATTGATACAACTATAATGTGACATTCTTTATGATATTTTCATGGTCATTGTGATGTAACACTTTTATGATATTTTCATGGTTATTGTGATGTAACACTTTTATGATATTTTCATGGTTATTGTGACGTAACACTTTTATGATATTTTCATGGTTATTGTGATGTAACACAACACTTTTCATGTATGTTACTTCACTGTGATTTCTTTTTTTTTGCTGTCCGCCATTTGAGTAAATTAGAATAGATTTAGAATTAGAGCGACAACTGAATCCTGACTTATAATAACGCAAACACGGCAACATTTTCGAAATATTTTTTTCAGAAATCACCATTACGGGGGGAGGCCCAGAAATCATTGCCTCATCATTATTTTCTGACAACTATTTTCTGTTTTTGTGAAATAACGCATGTGGGTTTTTAGGAACTAATCACTGTATACCGGAGCGGTGGCCAATGGACCCCCTTCAGCTAAGTTTGCCCCCCTTGGCTCAAACCTCCGGTTGCGTCACTGTCGCCAAGGAGTGCCGGGATGCAGTTGCTATGGTGAAAGAGGTGTTTGAACCAGGGCTGTGGGGAGGGAGCCAAAAACTTTTTAGATGGTGGAGCCGGAAGTTTTGGTTCCAGTTCAAGCGAGTTATAGAAATAATACAATGTTTTTCCTGTTTTTTGGACCAAATCGTTCTGGAGCCGGAGACAAAAATTTAGATGCCCGGAACCGGAACCTGAAATTTGAGTCCAGACTCCACAACTCCTGGTGGAACAGGTCTCGATGCAGCAACTATTATATTAACAACCCCTGTAACATTTAAGCCATCGATAAACCTGGGAGTAAAATTTACAGTAAATGATTTATCCCAAAGCTTTTCGTCTGACACTCTTCAAGGGATATCGTCAGAGTGACGATTATCTCCTAAACCCTTTCTTATTGGCCACTGGTTTAACCAATGAGATCTCTTCTTTTCTGTATATAAACCAGCTCGGTAGTATCTCCACTTCACTCTGACGATATCCCTTGAAGAGTGTCAGACGAAAAGCTTTGGGATGAATCTCCTACTTCACGCCATAAATAATTTATCCTGACATAAAATAAACACAAAACTAGGTTTGTTTGAAAAACCTTTTTAACTGATCTTTCCCTCGAATTTCGGTGTAAAACCGAATGGCCTTCATGAGAAGGTTGTCCTCGCATCACCTCCTCATTGGTGGAACGTACGTCACGTGACAGAGTGCAAGGAAGTCTCCAGCATCGAATACAGCTGCATTGAAGTCTTCATCTGTGTGGCCGTCTTTGATCTGAACAAAGAAAATATGTTGTTAAGCAAAACTGCTTGAAGTTTTTCCACAAATATCGCCTTAACTTACAATAAGCAAGATGTGCAACACGTGTTGCACCTTTAATAACTTCGTATAAATTTACCGTGAGTTCAAAATCAGCTGATGCTTCAATGCAGCGTCGGATGAAGGTGGGGAGGGGCCTGTAGCATATTAACAGCGCGGGGTCCCAAGTTATCAACACACCTGAACAAGTTAAAATGAATCATGTGGGCATCCATGTGAATATCATTAGACATACTGAAATGTGGAAGTACGAAAAATGTGGTCTAAACAGCAACCGGTGGACAATATGGGCTACAAATCTTTTTTACCAAAAACGTTTATATGTATCTTTTTACGAAGGAGTACATTACCGTGCAACTCACACGTTCAATACAAATGGAGTAATTGATGCTTCCAGACTAATCATGAAATTTGATCACTGCCAATGTGGATTTTAGGGGATGCAAACGAGGCGGTCACCTCGGGCCCCCCTTTCTTAGAGATGCCGTATGCTGCAAGAAACGACGAATACCTCTTTTTACAAGTAAAGCTTAGAAAACATTAAGAAGTTGTGAAAAGTGTCGCTGTAGGAAAATATTTAAAACTAGGTAGTGCCATTCATTTCATTGGCTAACAGTTTTTCATTTACCAGTGCTAGTCGTTGGGAAGTTGAACAAATTAAAAGTGACGCCAAATATTTTTTATCAGTTACTTTTCTAAACATGACTATTTCCCTGTAGGTTAGGTTTATTTGCGGTTTTATGAAATGTTAATAAATGCATACTTCTTCTTTTGGGGTACATATACCACATGTTGGAAACTACTGTTTTGTAGTTAATGCTTTGTGCAGGTCACGTACTTGACCTCTCCGTATCAAGCCTTTTACCGCCTACTGTTGTTACTTTTTGGCCAAATACCTAATATCGTCTGCACTTTCGCCATGAATGACCATCACCAGTTCTTGTTGACCGAACAGCATGAATCTGTACGGGCCTTGGTGTTCTCCTTGAACAGCTTGATATGGCTGAAGACGTTCTCTGACGTCGGCACTGACGTCTCCCACAGTGACGTTCACCTTCAAACAATCCACATCGCAATGTGAGTAAAGAAGAGCAACCACATGTCCAGGCCTTGGTGTTCAATGTTACTGCTACGAACTCAACGTTATGAGTGGGGAATCACCAAGTGGGGATTTACCAAGACAAAGTTGTTCCCGCATCAAGGTTTTCAACTCAGCATTCGCAACAAAAAGTGATATTTTTCTGCTATAGATGGTGGTTGGTTTTGCAGCATAAGACTACATCAAAAGATGTTGATGTCTTGAACACTTCAACTGACGTTGGCTACATTCAGCGCTACCGTCGACCTAGAACCCAAAATAAAGACGGCTGAGGAAAATTTGATTTATTACCCAAAAAACAACTGTTTCTGTTTGTACAATTAACTTCAGATCATCTTACCTCCTTTTTGTACGACACACAGTTTTTATGATCTCTTTCAAATAGTCACATGCATTTATACAGTAGAACATTGCTCAGCGATAAACAGACTAAGCATAGCTTCAGCCCCTCCAACTTTTTATGGAATATAGTCACAAAACGCTCACTACGCGCAGAAGCAAATCATTCAACTTTCACCAAGCCATCTAGTTGCTTGTTATTTTGACACAATTATCTGCTTGAAGCAGATTCGTTACATCAAAATAAAAATTCCAAGGATTGAAAAGTGGTTAAGACCAGGCTTGTTGATATTGGCTATTTTATAAAGTCATTGAAAAGATAAAATATTTTTTGAAAAACAAGGTGTAAACGTCTTCATCTCGAAAAACTGTTGAAAGATGTTTTGGTCAGGAATTTGTCACCTGCCAAACGAATTTTAAAATCCTGCTAGAAAAACAGCTAACACCTTGGTTAAAATTTTTAAATGTAACAGTGAAAAAATCCCGCTAGATTTTGTAGCAAATCAGCTAAAATGGCAACACTGTCCATATCTGATGGTGCAAGTGCATTACGTCTAGGTGCTGCTGCAAGATTTTACCACATTTATGATGTCAAAAAACCTTGAATACAAAATGTTTATGATTTAAACAGAAATGTTAGTCTATCAGATATTGCCTATTTAAAATTGTTATGCTAAACAAAGTAAGAAAAAAAAGGACGCAAGTCACAAATAAGGACATTTCTAGGAAACAAAAACAGTAATATTTTCTAAAACGAAGCACTACAAAATAAGGACAAATCCTAAAAATAAGAATGGTATGGTAGCCCTGGTTATAATACAGGTGTGGACGTGCTTGTTATGTCATTTGATCAATCTTGTAAGGTAACACTCAGTCAGTTAGACTTTGCAGCATGCATGGGGCAACCAGTAGCTTTTGGTTTCACATTCAAAAGCCACCAAACCATAGGCCTGTTGGGGGGTCACTAAGGAGTCATTGCAGGGAATATGATCTGCACCGAATTGTTTAGGTGCAGCAACATACTAAACATGTATTATATCAAAACACACTTAATTATGTGACCTATGTCAAGCAATTCACTTAATTATGTGGCCTATTTATGTGGAAAAACTTAATTATGTGGAAAACCTCGATATGTCTAAACTATCTCTCAAACTGTCTATTGGTACAGAAAATTGACAGAACATCACTTGCTGAAAACATTGTGGTGCAAACCAATATCACAGGATATAACGTTCACACAATCTAACCAAAACAAATTACTCACCTGGTAAAAGTCCATCACATACTTCTTTGTCTTTACTTGTTTCCAAGTATTTGATGGAAGCAGGCAGCACAACATTTGCGTGGAACTAACGATATGAAAATCTAAAAATATACAGCACTATAAGTACAAGACATAGTCATGCGAAATACAAAGTATTTACACTCCAGAAGTGAAGCAAACACAAAGTGAAGGTGATGCAACCCTTATTTGCAAAGAGACGCGTTAAGTGAAAACAGGGAAGTTTTGGAAGATTTGTTTATGAGTGCAGGACTTTTTCAGGAGGTGCTTTTCAAGAACCATACTTTTTGGCATATGTAAATAGTAAACACAATCAAGACCATTCTACTCATAAGTGACAAACAAGAATAGAACAGCATTAGAACAACGCAAGTGCTGTGGTAGAGGGAACACCTGAGCTGACAACCTACTCTGCAGGAACGATTCTCAACAATCACTATATGTGGCGGAGATTGCTGAGCAATTGCACAGAGTGGTCAAAATTCTTTGATACTTCAAAAGCATTTGTGAAAAAATGTTTTTTTGTGGGTATGTCGGGTTTATTTGTCAGAATTCCCTTGTAAGTGGCAAAAGTATATCAGTATAGCTTGAGCAATGCTGGACCATCAACATCACAATATCATGCGATTGTTGTTTCAAAAATTTCACCTTTCTTTGCATTTACTTCAGTGAAAATGAAGTTATTCACTTTATGATCCAACTTGTTAGTGCTGCAAGGCATTTAAAAGAAATCCTTCTGTGCCTTAAAACTGAATCAACCTCAATTTGTTTACTGTTGAAGTGCAAGGTTGAAAAGCCCATACCTCACCAAATATAAAAGTGCAGGCCAATCCATTCTCAGTCTCAAGGCTTTTCTCCAATTACAAACTTCCATCTTCAGGCAAAAAAGCCATCAATTTCTTGAGCCACTTTTCAGCAGGTTTTGAGATTTCTTCGAGCAGCCACTGAGAACAGCAGAGAGAAAGTTTTTGATTGTGAATCTTATCAGATGGATTGATGGCAAGATATGCACAATGGAATAGTTAACTTAACAGACATACAAAGGGCTAAAAATTCGACCTGTGTGTAAAATGTGTGTCTGATAACTGGTTTATTTTTCATTCATAGACTAAATTTTGTTTGAAATGAACAAAAAAATTAATTTATGACCAAAAAAAGAAATTTAAGTAAATTTGGTCACAATATCTAAAACTATCTCGTGAGTCTTGTTACGGCAAGTTTCAATAATAATATGACATATAACCAAAACGTCTCAGTGAATGAAAAATGTAATGCTCGAGCAAATATTTTGCATGCAGGTTGGATTTTTTCTTGTTTACGAGTCTAAACAGAGGTCTTTGTGTGAATTTTCAATGAGTTTTGAAGCAGGAGGTGTAGTACTTTTTGTGAAAACAGGAGCAGGTGTTAAAAATTGATTCTGATCACCTCTGGTAATCACTACCAGCAAACAGTGCAACTAACAGACAAGGTGTGCACAACCTTTTTGCTGCTGCTGGCTGCATAGTGTTATCTTTGTGAATGAAAGCAACCAGTGAGTTGCTTCTACACATCTGTTTGGTATTCCTTCTGCCAAATACCCTCACACACTATACAAGTTTTATTACACAACCACCATAATTAAAATTTTGCATTACATGAGCACGGCTACATTAGGATTTAGTGCTGCACCAAGTGTAACAAGATAGGAAACAACTGGGTCTGTGATCCTGTGGTCCTAACACAAACAACATTACAAAACATTTGTGTCTGATATTATCAATCTCCATTGTGCAGATAGTGTGTGCTTGTGCTCTATGGACTACGTGTCTGGAACAAAGAGGAAAATTTAAAAAATAAATAAATTAAGTCGTGCACAGCTGCGTGATGAGCACCAGGGCCGCAGAGTTGGAAGTAAAATGTTTGATTCTGATTCCTAACCTACAAAAATTTCGACTTTGACTCCTTAACATAACGTGAATGAAGTACGGCTGTCGACAGCCAATCAATCAAAATCATAGTGCACAGCAAGAATGATCTGTTTCAGTAAAAGTTTCATAGGAAATTGCACAATTTCAACAGTCACGAGTTGGAAATTGTAAGTCACGAGTTTGGAAAATTGTAAACACCAAGCAACAGTCACGAGTTTGGAAATTGTGAACACCAAGCAAATCAATCAGAATTGCGTTAAGGAAACTAGTTTCGTGTGTTGCACATCTTCAGTCCTGCATACAAGTCGACAAATGAAACAAAAAGAAAAACAATGTACTGCTCCTAAGAGCAAAACTCAAGATTGCAAATTTGATCCCAATTAGACCTGCTCCACTGAACACAGCTACAAAACTGTTTAACAAACCCGATCGTAAAAAATCTTTCAGCGTGCAATGTAAACAATATTTCAATAGGACTTCTGGAATCAGATAAAAAATTTGACTGCAACTCCGGCTCCTAGAAGTTCGTTTCAGACTCTAGGACTGACACCGCAACCCTGATGCGCCCCTGTGTTAGACCATCAGCAGTAGGCTGCCAACTAATACCAAAACCAGGCACTAGCAAGCTTCATGTGGACTTGGTATTTTGGTGAAAACCATTCATACCTGTTTTCTGTACTCAGACAAATAAACTTTTTTCAAAAAATCTTATTTAATTTAAACCCTTGGTTCTTAACTTTTCTTTACCACACTTCCGTTAGATATTGTCCTTTGCTTCAAGTCACCCTTAATTTCAAAAAAGTAATTTGGATGAAACAGTTTTCTGTTCACAAAGTTTATATGTTGCAGAGCACGCAAGGGCTTGCTCCCCTGGAAAATTATTGACTCCCCTGGGGTTACGTGCACTTTTTGTTAAGAACCACTGATTTAAAACAGTTGGAATTATTCATCATCAACCATCTAAAAATATGAATTAGCAGTTGGGGTTTGATTTGGTCTGAGCATGAAATATGTTTGAAATTACTGAATAAAATTAAGTCAACTACGTCACAATTAGGGCTAGTTCGGTTCTAAATAATTTTTGCTATGTGGATGAGGGATATACCGTATTTTCCGGCTAATAAGCCGATTTTCTGGACCTACTTTTGTGACCTAATTTTCTGGGGTCGGCTTATTGGGCGGATATAGCTTTGGACCAAAAAAAACAGCGGTCAAAATTAGTCACAAAAACATGTATTACCGGTAACTAAAAGTACATACGGTAAACAACAACAAAACAATGCTTACTCCTTGTGTAGACATCTGCGCCTACGCTCAGATGTCATAAGTATAAAATGCGCAACGCATTAAAAACAACCAACACAAAAGCACGTAACCTAGTTTGTTCGCAGGCATGGAGGTAATGATCTGCTTACCGCGCCAAAACCTACGAGCGAATATTACGTCATAGAGCGTTTTGTCAGGACTGTTGCACAACGGTCTGTATGCGTGAAGGCTTTGTGCGCTGGGAACAGGACAGAGCATAGTTAGGTAACGAAATTTTCTGATTCGGCTTATTAGCCGGTAATATGGAAAAACTCTCATTTTCAGAGCTAAAAACTGGCCTCGGCTTATTCGCCGGGTCGGCGTATTAGCCGGAAAATACGGTACCATACATTTGTATTTTAGCTAACCAGTCAACCAGGTAATAAACGCTAAATCTCAGACAATTGATTTCATGACACTTGCTTGTTGAAGGCACTGCGGAGTTGCAGCATCTCTTATTTTCATGCTAGATTTCATTCTCAGGTAAGTTATTTACTTTTTTTTGATATTTAGTTTCACATGCACAAGAAGTGTTGACTATGTGTCAATCACTGCACAAAACTTTATGCACTGTGTTGAATCAGACATCAACTTGTTTTTGTATGGGTAGCACTGCAAATAACAAAACTTGAAAGTATGTCCCAGAAGTAGCCATGGATCCAGAGTCAATTTTGGCAGGTTTCTGCGCTCTTTTGGACCCAGAGTCACTTTTGATTTTTAGCAGTAGCAGGAGTTTCCTTGATTTTTAATGCCAATGGATAAGTAAAAACACTTCTGAAATTCAGTTGCATCAATGGTTGACGTAGTTTCAACAGGAGTCTGATTTTCAAATTTGAAAGAAAAAAGTAATAAGATATACCAAAAAAAGGAAATTCTGAAACACAGGGTTGCAAATGTTAATTTTTCCTTAAATTTGATACAGACTGACCCAGCTTTGCACCCACAGGCTGAAATATGACTCTGGCCATCTTTGCTATGTGTGCTCACAGTGCTGGTATCACTGTAGATAAGGATAGGAAGGGTTTTGGCCTGTCAAGCAAGTACAGCCAACCTGGAGAAGTGGTTTCTACAGCACCAGGCTGGCAAGTGCAAAGGCAGTGTTTGTTATGTCCTATAGCAGTATCAGGTAGACGTATCATTGTGTTTATCCAAGTGATAATTGCAGACTTCAAAAGCTTTGCAAAGCATCATGATATGGCATATTGTATTAAAACTGGTAGCAAGTCTTGCATGCATGCAGTGATTGCATTTGATTGTACTTCGTTTCTAGACAGCAGAAAAATAAAGGAAAAACATGAGTGAAATAGACATGGCATCGCAGCTGCTTGCACAAGATTTTTTCTGCAATTTGCATCTAGTTACTTCGTAACTCATTGGCAGGCGGTGATTTTTACTGTGTGTACTAGTTTTCATACTATAAGAGGCTACAAATTCTCTCTGGGGCGATTCTACGCAAACGTTAACAACAGACTATTTTTTCAAACTAACTTTAGACATGTTTCATTGATAAATCTTAAAACTACAGGCTCTGAAGTTTTTTTTGTATGTGGAACACATGCTATGCACAGCATCACCTAGTGGTGACATGTAAAGAATAGTGGAGGCTGATTAAATTTGAATGTGTTGAATATACACATTTCGCTTCTAAATTTTTCTGATGTTGGAAAAACTTTTTCACAATAACTGTTTGATGCATCATGGAGTGCAAGAGATGTGTTGTGTTCTGCAATGCTTGAAATTTCTATTTTGCATGTTACTTCCAAAATATTACAGCTTTTTTTGGCAAATATTTATGTCACACATGGCACATTATTTTGCGTTAAGTTTTTTTTTTTAAGTTTCACAAGGTACTTTTTAATTATATTTCAAATTATCTTTAATTTACCTCTACTGAACACATTTATCCCACGAATGATTTTCTTACTATTTATATTTGACATAAAAACTGAAGTATCTTTGTGATGTCACATTTTGTTATGTGTGTGACACCATCTTAATATTAAGTATAAGTGCATAGTTTGAATGGAATTGATTTAGTTTTGTGTGTAAAGTACATGCAGTATGTAGAAAACAGTTCACACTGCTTTGTTGTTACATTTCTGTGTAACCATAACTTGTCCTTGCATATATTAACAAAGGCCACAAAGATGGCGCAAGTAAATCAGTCACAGTTTATTGACGGGGAAACTAGTTTCGCGTTTTCCAACGCATCATCAGTCCTGTAAATGTAAGACAAATCTTACAGGCGAAATGTTGACACATGAAAACAAGTAAAGAAAAACACACGAACTGTGGCTAGTTACAACGACATTACTAAAAAATTTTTCAAAGCTAAAAGGCTGACCTTTCCAGAGCCTCATAAACCAGTCACTGCTAAGAAAATCTGCGTTTGGCAGCAGTCTAACAAAGACACTTTTCCTCTGGAGATAACGCACGTGCGTGATGACGAGCGCCAGAGAGAAGCCGCGCGATTTAAACAGAGCGTAACAGTTCACGAAAAATCAAGAAAGGCCTAGCCTTTCAACGTACATTGGAAGCGTGCAATGAAGCTAATTTTTAGTTATTCTTTGATCCAAACACAACTTCTTTGATGGTTTGACAGTTCGTCGATTCTCCCTTTTCCTGTTTCATAGTTCTTTCAGTAAATGTCAACATTTGCAGAAAACAGTAGTGGCAGGGATTCTCTCAACGTATCGAAGACAGTAAAAAACTTTAGCCTTGCGGCAAGTTTCTGAGGAATCTGCCTGCTCTCTGCTTTCATTCTTCTGCGACGATTAAAACTTGCAAGCGTATCTATTTTTCATAGTTAAAGGCCACAAAGATGGCGCAAGTAAATCAGTCACAGTTTATTGACGGGGAAACTAGTTTCGCGTTTTC
>Ga0210059_1016799_pt1 | contig 10525 bp, 11 predicted proteins | sample Ectturendosymbi2_FD_188042 | JGI IMG/M metagenome (GOLD analysis project Ga0210059, IMG submission 188042) | Ecteinascidia turbinata endosymbiont from Florida, USA - Sample 2 (SPAdes) (version 2) | ecosystem: Host-associated > Tunicates > Ascidians > Unclassified | place: Key West, Florida... | reverse complement strand
CATCAGAAGATCTCGACAATTCTTGAATGTGTTTAGCATCCATTGTGTTTTTAATATAAGCGCCCACTCCACCTGCTTTTGTTGTTGAGTCACAGTGGAAAAAAGTGTATCCATGCATTTGATGATGAGATAGATGAGCGTTTGTACTATTAATTCTTGTTTCAGAGTCAGCAATGATATCAGGTTCACTATGTAGTTCAGATAAGTATTGCTGAAAATTGCATAAATTTTTATTTAGACTTCTTACATTACAATGCACCATAAACAAATCTTTCGTAGTCAATTGTTAAGTGTATTCAATGAAGTGGTCGGAGTTGTAGTACTGACAGGAAATAGTGTCATTTACATTGTTTTCTGTCATAGCATTATTAATGAGGCTAGATGGGAATGAAGCCTGGCTTTCATTAGCATGTTCAAACTTAAATATGTCAGCTTCGCATGTTCAAACTTAATATGTCAGTCTCACTCTTTGTATGACGCTTCACCTGATCAGCGGTGTACACAGAAAATTTTCATTGGGGGGGGTTCATTCAGTGGCATATGGTGGTCATTTGTGTTTGCTGTGAGTTGTTTGTGACATCACAATTTGACGTCATATTCATGTTTCCAAACCAACCTTTTGGCAAAGTTTGTTGCCATAATATGCTATTTTTCTACATCCACTCCCCTTATTTTATATGTCAATGCACTGAATATAAACTATTAGCACTCCAAGTTAGGATATCGGAAGAAAATACACTCAACGCTACGAAACAGCAATTCATTACTGCGAAAATATCAGGCTGCGCGTTAATACAGGGGAGCAAAACACACTCATCAATGCGTCAGCACAATTTACAACTACAAAATGAGACTGCGCTATAATGTCTCGTCGAATACGAGCAGTCGAGCATAGAAAAAGTGCGGCTTTACTGGCTGACACACAACCCCGTTTGAAAGATCGAATCTTGCTAAACTGCACAATAATTGGGAATGTGCATAAAGACGCAAGAAATCTTGCGATTTTTTGTTATGTATAGAAGTCCAGCAAGCTTTTAGTTTTCCTTTTTCGCTGCTGAAACATTATCAAATGCCTGAATGCCTCTATGTTAACAACTGCTGTTTTTGAGCTCGTGCAACAGTTCTATCATGATCTAGAAATTGGTAATGCAGCCAATGGGGTCAGCGCTTGCGCTGATCAGCCTTAGAAGACAGAATAAATGCAATGGTTTCGGACAAAGTGAACTATCGCGGAACACAATCTTAAACATGTGCAGTGGACGAAAGGTCGGCAAAAATTGGTGAGATAGTTTCTGGACGCAGGCGATGACCCGGATTCCCACCAAAACCTAATTATTACTTTTTGGCCCATTTACATTGTTCCTTGAAATTTGCATGCAAATTCATTCCGTGGCATTTGCAATAAGTCGACAAATTAACAAGCAAAAAGTATGCGAAAACCATTAATCAACCTCATTTGCACGGGTAATAAAGTTTTTGTAAGTATCAAGCTCAAGTGGGGTTAACCCTACCCCCCTTGCGTACGCCCTTGATTGTCTGGGATAAAGTGAACTATTGCGGAGCACAATCTTAAACATGCTTAATGGACGAAAGGTCTGCAAAAAGTGGTGAGTTGGTTTCTGGATTTCCCACCAAAGCCTAATTATTACTTTTTGGCCCATTTACAACATTCCTTGAAATTTGCATGCACATTCATTCCATGGTATTTGCAATACGGCGACAAATTAACAAGCAAAAAGTAGGCGAAAACACTTAATCTCCTTTGCGCAGGTAATTGAGTTTTTGTAAAATATCAAGCTCAAGGGGGGGTGTTAACCCCAACCCCACCCCTTGTGTACGCCCTTGCACCTGAGCACACACGGAGCACGACTCCTGCCTTAAAAAGAGAAAAGGGGGAATGATGTAGCAGCGCGGCAGCTACTACATGCGTCACGCTAAGAATAACATCACCGGTGGCACGAAAGCCATCGGAATGTACCTTTGGCCAAGTGATTCAGTGCGCAGGCGAAGCACTTCCGTTTCTCCAGTCGTCATCTGCCCTTTTATTTTCCAACGCACGTGCTGTGCAGCTGAAGAAGACGTGTTTCACGTTTTATGTCAAGCAGCATACGTTTACTTCAAGCACTCCTTCCATGAATACCAATTGGACCTTGTTTAACTGTGGGTGCTTCATCGGAATGCGAAGCTGCAGGAAAGTATTCAGACTAGCACTACCTGCAAATTGAGGCCGTAAGGTGGAAAATAAGTTCTACAATTCATATGAGACTCATCAACAGCTTACTACCCAAGACATCAGCAGTGAATGTCTGAAGCGCTACACTCACACTCATGGCACTAACCAGGTAAGCTACACTCCTACTTTCAAAATTATCACACTTTCATTTGATGAAAAGACTTTTCAAACCATCAGAAAACTTAGAAATAGTAATCCTATATATGAATACCAGAGATATCTAGGAGTTCTAGATATCCCTAATGAATGTGTAGGCCTAAGCAATAACGTGCAATTATAGAGGGCGTACATAAAAATGACACTGGAGAACATTTTGAGAGAATACCTATCCAAAACATGATACGCAGGCCCATTGCCAGGATTTCGCAGCAGGGGGGCCAAAAATCTCAAGGGGGCAGCAACTGCCACGAAAATAGTCACTTGTGACATGTAAACTTCATTCACATTGACACGCATATACTTGCGTATCAGTCGATCTTATGTATAGGCCTAAGTCGATGTGTATTAAGACCAAAAATTGCGTCATTTTAAGTATTACATGTGTATAAGACGACTGTAGATTCCAGGCACAGTCACTGTAGGAAACAGTAATCGTTTTCCCCTTTTTGTTTGTGCAAACAGTGAAATCACCGAAGGCATCGACGGCGTGATCATTTTTCACAAATTTGAGCGTTTCTTATCATAATTTGAGCATTTGTTATGGCCGGCATATACCTACCATACATAACATGTATAATTTTCTTTTCACATTGTATAGTTTTCTTTTCACATTCACATTTTATACGACTCCTCAGCAACATCTCCATAAACACTACCTGTGTATAAGTCGAACCCAAAAATATTACCTTAAAATCGTCTCCCAAAAACTCGACTTATACACAAGTATAGGCCTATACCAGGGGTTCCCAAACTGGGATACATGCACCCCTAGGGGTACATTTGCCTATTTGAAGGGGTAGCCTACGATTAAGGTAAGCAGTAAAAGGGAAATATATGTTTATGCATTATTCATTTCAACTTATTTATACATATGAATTTGTGTGAACTCTTTAATGTTACTAATGGAGTTAGACAAGGGGGAGTAGCAGTCCGTACATGTTTGCTGTATATTTAGATCAGCTATGTCCAACCGAAATTGCTTCCTGAGCTAAAAATTATGTCACTATCTCAATAACGGCCGCACACTGGTTTTGCACGGGAATATCTCCGCTCCTGTTCGGTTTACGGACCTGGTCAAAGTGTCAAAAGACGCAGCAAGTCTTGTAGTTGGCACTCGAAAAAAATTTTTTGGTTGGGGCATGTGGGTTTTTTGTGAGTGACGTCATAAGTGGAGGACTTTTAGGCCACCTTGGCCAACTTTGCCTAGCCCTAGGCGCCAACCGTTAGATGGTAGTATTTCGCTGAAGTTTTTATTGGAAACTAGGCTACAATCCGAGACGTTTGATACTTTGGATGACCTCCTGGTGTTTCGGGTTCAAAAGTTATGATCTAAGTTAGTAAAAATATTTGACTACTTAGTTAATTAGATAATTAATTAATTTGTTCATTTAAGATCATAACTTTTAAATCAGATAAGCTAGGAAGTAGATCAAAGGCTCAAAAGACTCGGACTCGAGCCTAGCTTCCAATGAAAACTTCAGCGAAATACTTTGGCCTAGCAGTTGGGCCCTAGGCCAGGCAAAATGAGCCAAAATGGACCAAAAACTAGTTCACTTATGACGTCACTCATGAAAAACTCTCCACCCCCCAACCAAAAAATTTTTTTTCGACTGCAATCTAGATGACTGTCCAATCCGTTTGAGCCCTTGAACAACTCTCTAACACAATCGGCGGAGGAGCTAGGGCGTTGGTAAGGCAACCGAAAACTGCTGGTTTTAGGTCGAAATCGAAGTACGAATATATCGTACCCTGGCTCTCAAAGTGTTAACCCTTTCAGTCCCACGTGTTTCTCACTTTTTTTGCAATTTTTTTAAAGTTTGCAACACCATGATTTGCGAGCCGATTGAGCTAGAGAGCTATTCAAACCCTCTACGGATTCAGCAAGTCTTCAACTGCATAGAAAAAATTTTTTTTCGTTTTGTATTTAGGGTTTTCTGAAGGTGACGTCACAATGAGGGCATGATTTTGTATATTTGGCGAATTTACCTGGCCCTGGGCGCCAATCCAATAAGCCATATTTTTGGCTTAAGTTTGTTTTGGAAACTAGGTCAAAATCCGCGTCTTTAGAGCCCTTGATTGACTTTCTAGTATATCTGGAGCCAGAATTATGGCTGAAAAGTTTTTTTCCCATTCAGAGCGGGTTTGAATAGATCTCTCGCGCGATCCGCTAGTGAGTGATGGCCATTTAGAAAAGGGGTGTGATCTAGCCCAGGTTGGGGTTTGTGGGTGCAGAAATTTTCACCAATTTATTTTTTATCCATAATTTGGCTACAGATATGCTAGAAAGTCATTCAAGGTCTCTAAAGACGCGGATTTTGGCCTAGTTTCCGGAAAAATCTTGAGTCAAAATAATGACTGATTGGGTTGGCGCCCAGGGCCATGTAAATTTGTCCAAAAAAACGCAAAAACACCTCCACTTGTGACGACACCCCCAGAAATCCCCAAATCCAAAACGAAAAAAAAAAGTTTTTAATCTACGTTCTAAGACTTGCTGAATCCGTAAAGCAGGGCTACTCAATTGTTTCAGGAAAGGGTCCAGTTGCAAATGTCAAAATTTTTCGAGGTGCGGTCACTCCCATAAAATCATGCAAATTTGACATGTCTTGGATTTTTCTAACAAAAAATATAATGTGAGAGTTTAATACGATTATATATAGATATACAAAAACCAGTAAATGGATATAGGTATTAACAAAAGTTGTCAGCCCTATTCATTGTTCTGCTGGTACGAGTAATGAGATTTTGTGCTTCTTGGCAGACACCAAAATTTTTGTTCCAAGGTTGTGACAGCGAGTAGAAGGTAGTGGTGAAGGTTTCATTAGTCATACAGATGTGAAACTTGTTCTTTAAATACTTTTTTTGAAAGCAAGGACTGTTAGCAGTCAGTGGCGTAACTAGATGTTTGAGCGAAAACGTAGCTGAAAGGGGTCCACTGGTTGCAGGGAGGTCACTAGCAACACTCAGAAAAAAATGAGAAATAGGGGTGAATCTGGATGTGGATGGTTGTACTAAAACTCTAAAGCATCGAAAAATACTCCGAAATGCACAAAAAAACTACTGAAAACTTAAAGAATATGAAAACTGAAGTATAAGCTAAGTGGGAGCCCCGAGTTTTACATTTACTGTAGCTTGCAGCGGGGACAATTCGCCCCTCCGGCAGCAGCAGATAGACCCAAGCACAGTGAGAATTTCCAATGAAATTTGCGAGTGTTGCGAGCTTCGCGCGAAAGTAATCGGCCAAATGAAGCTTCCGATGGCTTTTCGCCAACGGGGACATGTAAGCACGCCGGCGCTGACACGAGCAGTGGAAAAATTTTTGGAGATACCTTTGACAAGAAGTTTCTGGTGTGCCAACAGAAAATATTTTTTTCACTGCTACATTCTATTGGAATTCAATTAATTCCAGTTTAATTTTGGCTGTGTCCACACCAGTGGTGTCAAGCTGCCGGAGGTCCGCTCCACCACCTCCATCGGTGAATGATGGGTCGTTGCCTACAAATATTAGTGAAGATGCCCAGCAGAGCTCCGGCACATATAAAATTTCCACCAAATCTTTGATCCACACATGTGTATATATCTTTTGCTTAATTTGAAGTTTCGGTAACGTCTGTCACTAAAAACGGTTTTGAGGAAAGAGCAGCAACTCTTTTCGAAAAGAAAAGTCGCCAAACTGTTCGGCAATGTTGGTAGTTTCCCTTTCTTTATCATTTCCTAAAAAAGGTGAAAATGTGTTAGCTTTTCTTCACATTTTGTTGACTTCCCGCAAAAAAACAAAAATTCTTTCCAAAAGGACCAAATCTCTGCAACACTCTTCCTTTACTCAAGCGTCTTTCATAATTGTGCACAAGTAAAATTGTATAAGGGCATTGTTTTCGGAAAAAGGTTCCATCGCTATGTTCTAGCCTTGAATCCACTATTTTCACCAGCAGGATAGACATTAGTGACGAGTTATTGTTGAACAATTATGACGAAAGAATTACTTTGAACCAAATGAACATAACAAGCCCACCTCAGGTGTGCGCTGCAATGTAGCTGAGCAATAGCTTGATCGACAATCACTTATATAGTTATCGAGGAGTTAAATGCTTTAGATGTAAGACCAAAAGCGCAAGATTTTGGGATAAAAACGTCTGGGTATAGAATACATCTAGAGGCTGGCAGGGTCCGGCCGTCACCATCCAAAGGGCCGGATTCGGACCCCGGTCCGCCATTTGAGTAGCCCTGCCGTAGAGGGTTTGAACTGCCCTCTAGCTAATCACCTGGCGAGTTATTGAGTTGCAAACTTTTCAAACATTGCAAAAAAAGTGGCGTACGCGGGACTCGAACGGGTACTAACTGCCGACATGTCAACTGGGGTTACAACAAAACATCTGATGGTGAGAGCTTCGACTACTGGGAAACATCCAACAACTTTGGACTATTGTATGACCCGCTGAGCAAGAAATTGGCAACCATAAGTGAATACCTCCAGACGTGGAAGCTGAAGCTCAGCACTACAAAAACGGTAAACAAGGAAGCTAAACGTGAGTTGAAAGTCAACTTCAGCAACGAAACTCTGCCCTTCTGCTCTGAGCCCAAATACCTTGGAGTAACGTTGGACAGATCGCTCACGTATTGCCGACACCTTGAGTCACTTCGCAAGAAGCTGACATCACGCGTCACGCTCCTGAGGTGGCTTGCTGGCTCCAGTTGGGGTGCTGGAGCAACAACTCTGCGAACAGCAACCCTAGATCTGGTGCATTCAACCGCAGAGTACTGTGCTTCTGTCTGGTGTCACAGTGCTCATACCCACCTCATCAACCCCGCCATCAACAACGCCTTGCGAATTGTGACTGGATGCCTGCGCCCTACACTAGTGGACAACCTTCCAATCCTTGCAGTCATCCAACCTGCTGAACTTCGTTGCAATGGAGCCACACTGTCTCTAGCACGCCATGCCATGGAGTTTGGACATTTGCTCCACTGAGTGCTCAGCCATCCATTGACTGCAAACGCACGGCGCCTCAAATCGAGATTCGAGACACCCATTTGTACCCGTCGCACAACAACTCATCAGTTCATCTGACAACAACAACCTACGTGCAGCACAGTGGGAGGATCACCAATGGAATGCGGAGTTTTACATTTTGGAGGACAACATGGTCGACAACCCAACAAGACTCCACATTTTCATCCCTGACCCCGGCATCCTTCCCCCCGGAGTGACAATCCTAAGAAGAGCCTGGGTTTGGCTTAATCCCTTCAGCACCAGTATCGAACGTTTCCGCTCCTGCTTCTGCGGCCTGTGAGTGTGGCGCAGAAGAACAAACCGTCGACCATGTTGTCCTCCAAAGTGCAATCCATCAACCTCATGGACTGCACGGCCTGACGGTTCTGGACGATAAGGCAATCGAATGGCTGCTCAACACCTGCCCCGAGATCTAGTGTGTGCTAGCAGTGGTTAGAACAACTGGTCAAAAGAAGAAGAACTGAAGCAAAATATGCTCATTTCTTTGTGTGCAAACTAACTGGGTTTATGAATCAGGTGTTTGGTGAATTTGTGAAAATGACTGTGACTCTAATTTAAGTCTAATCTGTACTCTAATCTGTAATTTCTAATCTGCAAAAACTCTAATCTCTAATCTGTAAAAGTTGACTCTAATCTGTAATTCATCGACCCTGTTCATCGAATTCTGTAATTCATCGAAAATTCATCGAATCTGCAATTCATCGAAAGTTGACTCTAATCTGTAATTCATCGAAAGTTGACTCTAATCTGTAATTCATCGACCCTTCCTGGTTGGCACAGCAACATCTGTGACTCCATCCTCAACCCACCACACCCCCCAAAAAAACAACTATGAGCACCCCGCTTCCTTTGGCACTGACTGACCCCGCTTCCTTTGGCACTTATATTCAATCCCTAAGATCAATCAACCACCCTATCCACTACATCCTCAAGGCAGCATGCCTTTGTTTTGCCTCAGGACTTAGCAAACGTATTAACAAAGCCAATTCTTCAAACTCACTATTTGATTGCCATCGTTTGGTATGTGTCCCCCTTTCACTCCTCTCATCAGGCCCCCGATCACAAGGGGTCTCCTTGACCTCTTCCATCAAATCAAGAATCAACACATACCTTGAATCAGCTGGCCTGCCTGTCCCTGAAGCCCCTTCGAGACAAGCAACCCCACCATCAACCACAACCCACAATGACCCAGCCAAAAACATGAAAAGACTGGTAAACCAGAAACTATCTGACTTCGATATCAAAGGCACCCTTCAAACTTTATCTGGCAATAGCTCATTTGCCAACCCCAATGAAGAAACTCTCAACACCCTTCAACAAAAATGCCCCCAATCCCCAGATGATCTCAAGCTACCCCACCCTCAGATGCTGATACCTCACCAATTTGCTTCAGTACAGCCCAAATATGTGCTGCAATCTCTTCCGTCCCTCATGGTTCAGGGGCAGGCCCAGACGGCCTACAGCCACAACATTTGAAAGACTGCATCTCCATCACAGCAGGCGATGCCAGCACTCCTCTCCTCACCAGCTTAACGGAACTAGTCAACTACCTTGCAAATGGTCATCTGCCGGCTGACCTCAGGCCTTTCCTCTATGGCGCCCAACTCCACGGGCTTAGCTAAAGCAACGGAGACCTCAGACCCATTGCCGTAGGATGCACCTACCGACGTCTTGTTGTTAAAGTCTGCTTGAGAACCTTCATTCCAAGGCTCCGAAAACTCCTCCTGCCCTCCCAAGTAAGGGTAGGCACCCCCTTGAGGTGTGAAGCTGCACTTCACGCCACCCGTTACTTCATGGACCAACCCCACAATGACAAAGTTCTCCTTAAACTTGATGTTAAAAATGCCTTCAACAGCATACGCCGAGACACTGTTCTTCAAGAAGCTCAAAACACCTCCCAGAAATCTACCCCTTCATATGGGACTGTTATTCTTCAAACACATCCCTCTTTCATGGAAACTTCAGTCTAGATTCGGCCACCGGTGTGCAACAAGGCGACCCCCTCGGCCCAGCCCTCTTCGCCCTTGCCATCCATGAAGTACCATCCAAGGTCAAAGCTGACCTAAACATCTGGTACCTTGATGATGGATGTATTGGTGGAGACCCACAGACCGTGCTCACCAATGCCACCATGATTAGAGATAGTATATCCTCGATTGGCCTGGAGATTAATAATTCTAAATAATTCTAAATGTGAGCTACTCCTTATCGATCACACAGACATCAACAAGCCCCAAACAAGCAAGCTCTTTCAAGACCAATTCCAATCCCTCTCTATACCTGACTCTACTCATTGGCAGTTACTAGAGTCCCCCTGGACCAGGAATCTGCCTCACTACACTTAAAGGCAAAAATCAAAGTGCTCGACAGCATTACTGAAAATCTTGAGCTACTTGAACAGCATCAAGCATTCTTCTTCTTGAAAAACTGCCTCTCAATCCCCAAACTCACATATCTGTTGAGTAGTGCCCCATGCTTCAAGTGCAAAGAGGAACTTGAAGCGTTCGACACCGCAATAAGAATAAACACGGAAAAAATAAGTAATGTGTCTTTTGAAAGAGACAGTTGGTCACAAGCATCCATGCCAATCTGACATGGAGGCCTAGGCCTCCGTTCCGCCGCAAACCTGTCTCTGCCATGTTTCCTATCGTCGTCCTTCGCCTCCCAGGGCCTCATCAACAGGTTGCTTCCCTCTCTCACATTGCCTCATGGGGAAGTAATCAATGCAGCTGACGCCTGGTCCGCACTTCATGATTCGTCCCCATGACAAAAGGAAACACAATCGGCTTGGGATGACATCGCTTGCAGAGATTCACTCGCCGCCCTGCTCGACACCCCAAACCCTTGGAACCACTGCCAGCTATTCACTGCAGAGAAAAGCCACACCGCTGCCTGGGCAGAAGCCTTCCCAATTGCTAGCGTCGGAAACCTGCTGAGCACTGATGAGCTCCGAATCGCAATTACCCTGCCAACTGGTACCAATATTTTCGAAAGCACGGAATGCCGCTGCGGGAAGTTTGTTGGCAGGCTGGGTCTTCATGGCCTCTCCTGCATTAAGAATGTGGGCCGCTTCCCCAGACATTCAGCCATAAACTCCATCCTCAAACGATCATTGACCCACATTG
>Ga0210059_1016798_pt1 | contig 10526 bp, 6 predicted proteins | sample Ectturendosymbi2_FD_188042 | JGI IMG/M metagenome (GOLD analysis project Ga0210059, IMG submission 188042) | Ecteinascidia turbinata endosymbiont from Florida, USA - Sample 2 (SPAdes) (version 2) | ecosystem: Host-associated > Tunicates > Ascidians > Unclassified | place: Key West, Florida... | reverse complement strand
GTGATTCGGCAAGAAACAACATTCACCCGAACAATAAGCAGAAACCAGAGATTACAAACAAAAACACCGGAAAAAGAACATATCAATATGGCCAGCCAGCCTGAGTGTGAAAGTTGTTTCCAAGCTAATGTCTTGATTTTCACCTTCATTTTCAGGTGCTCTCGCTAACGCCACTACTTTAGCATTGCTGCTTGGCAGTTGTGCTAGAGAAAGCGATTCAGTCGCGGCGTTTTAGCTAACACTGCCAGATCCTTGCGCTTTTTCGTCTTAGAAGCTTTGCGTTTTTAATAACTCCTGATGGCATTACAGATTTCGGCATCTCGCTAGCTAAACACTGCAATCTCGTTTTCTACCCTTTCGTTCTACCAATCGACTGATTAAAACCTTTTCTGGCGAACCATGCAATAACATGTGGTGTAAATAGCTTGAATAGCTTAATATATTTATACTGTAACACAAGGATAGTAACCATCGGAAGAAAAGTGCGTTTCCACACACGTTACCCTTTATGACGAAACAAAGGTGCAGTTCGGCTGCGGCTACCTCGAAACTGCACCAGAAGTTTGGGGTTATTGATGCCAGTGTTGCCACTCCTGATATATTAACAAGACATCAAATGTGATGTTCTCAGATTAATATCTGATGTCTGATGTTTTGTCGACAAATCTGATGTTGACTTGGTTGTTGTTTCAGTTTTCCACATTTCCTCTCATTTTAGGACGAAAATAAGTTAGATTCATTATTTTTAAGTTCCTTTCATCAATTCTCACCAAAATGTGTGTGTTTGGTTATCGTTTCAAACTAAAGAAGTTCTCTTCGCTGCGTTGAGACTAACATTTTACGTAAATTATAAACGACTTCTCCATTTAATGGCGATATTCCGCTCTGTTTAGGATTCAACGAGGGCACTCGTTCTTTGTTAATAGAAGTATTTAGCTCAGGGGTGGGTAAATAGTGGCTCGCGGGCCAAATGTGGCCCGCCACAGCGCTTTACGTGGCCCACGGAAGCATTCAGAAAATATCTTCAAATCTAAAATTTCCTCTAACTTATCACAACAAATGTTAGTGTTGACTGTTTGGGCTAGCTTAACTGAGTCATGCTTCTATTTCACTAACGACGCATGGCCCTCCACCAAAACGTGGCCTTCTCAAAATGGCCCACGACCCTAATTAGTTGTCCAACCTGATTTAGCTTATATGAACCTGTAGCGTAAAAATTTGATGTTATCTGATGTTGAAAAGGCAGCAATCTGATGTTAACGAGACTGACCCCAGTGGCAACATTGATTGATACTAAACAGCAGTCAGCAACCACTAGCTTTAACACGCAAATAGCAACGTTTTCGTGACATTTGTGCAATAGGCTTGATGCACGAGTAGAGAGTCGTACCCATCCCAAAAGAACGATTATTAGGAAAAAGTTACCAGCGAAATCAAATATATTTGCATTGAACAAAACTTAAAATACTTATAGGCTATTCAGTAGCGATTACTAAAACTGGCAGACAGTAAACTTGTAGAGCACATGTGTCAAAACTGGTGACCCGCGGGCCAAATGTGGTCCCCCACGCCTTTTTCTGTGGCCCACGAAGCTTAAATTTTAAGTCTCAGCATGCTTATTTAGTTGGAACTGTAGTGGTTTATACCTGTGCACAAAGGCGACCGACGTTCTTTGCATTGTTATAACTTGCTATTTTAGTCGTCTTGCTGACCTAACGTCTCTCTTTTTAAAAAGTTATTCAGCTTTAAGGTTCTTTTCACTGCAAAATAACCATTATTGTCACAGAGACGCTCTTTAAGCATTAGCGTAGCGTAGATTATTGTGGTTAATTCTGTTACAACTGACCGTTTGAGGGCAACCATACAGTAACAATTGGCCCTTTCAGGGCAACCATAATGTTGATATGGTCCTCAGTGAAAATGAGTTTGACACCCCTCTTGTAGAGAAATCAGTTGCTATTGGGGGCCCCTGATACTTAACGCATCATAGGAATATAATATAGAGTTGTATTCTTGTATCGCCTCTGAATCACAAAAATTTTTCAAAGGAGTATTTTATTTGAAACAAATAAATTTCATCACGGAGGCCCCCTTGCAGCGGGGGGCCCGGAGCAATTGCCCCCGTTGCCCCTCCTTAATCCGGCCCTGCGTGAGGGTATCAGTCTCAGATCAAACAAAGCGCTGTTGTCCACCAGATCACGAAACAGTTAATTAATAGGTGTAACTATTGTAAAGCCCCCATCGCAGAACTTCAGTCAAGTCGTACAGTTCAAGTTGCTTTTGCGTGATATTTCGTTGAGAACATTTTTTCTAAGCGGTGTACGTTTTGATCTGCGAGAGAGTGGAGACATATATCTTTCCTCAATACATATGTTACTGGACCATCCGTGTAGTGAAGATGGTCAGAGAGTCTATGACAAACAAGCTTGTTGTGTAATGTCACGGTAGCAAAAATATCGTTTTTTTATGATACAACTTTCAGTTTGAACAAATTAACCACATACGAACCGTCGTATATGGTCACCCCAATCGTCTCTGAAGTGTAGGCTGCCAAATCGCATCAGTTTTGACTGGTGCTTCTGCAAAGCTGAAACTAGAGTATGTGAAACACTACGCAGTTGCGCTAAGCGTTCAGGAGGCCTCGCGGTCACCACTTTGCCCGGGGCCTCGCGTTCATTTCAACCTGCCCTGCGTGTAGGGGTGGCCACCTAACACTTGTAATTTTTAATTTTAAATAGTTTGTTTTAATATAACTTTTTTGCTTTGTTTCTTTAAGTACAGAAACACCTAAACTTTCATTCAAACTTTCTTTGCACTTATGCAATATCCCTTGAGGCAAATCAGTTCATCACACCAGTACCGGTACACAAAACTAAATATTTATTGAAACGACAATACTTAAACCATCAGTTTATCACATTCATGGGCACTTAATGGTATGTTACAAAGCTTGTAGATGAATACAAGCTTGCCAGATTTTTTGGTGCGAAGTCGATTGTGAAAATTAATTATTCAATGCAGATTTCACAAGTTCAACTTCTGCGCAAGTATGACTTACATGTATAAAATGATAAAAACTTACAATATTCGTTATTATGAATCAAAAATACGTTCTAAACTAATGTCTACAGTCAACAGCCTACATGTTTGATGGCATTTAGATGAAACTTTCATTTTATGCCTGGTTTCTTTGTCGCTGAGATATTTCGGTCAATTTTTTCGCGGAGACATTTTGGTCACTGAGACACTTCAGTCATTTGTCCCATAGTATTATTAAAACTCGACGTAGCAGTATTCACTAGTTTATATTTCCAAACATTGTGCCTGAATTGACTAAATTTTTGGTCATTTGAAAAAAATTGGGTCCATGACTGAAAAATGACCGAAAAAAACACGTTTCATACCAGTCTGCACATTCAAACTTGTGGCGTTCTACTGTAAAAGTTCTGATCTCTGAGTCAGTAAGGGTTAGTGGTTTCAGTCCGCATGTCACATTTGCAGTTAGTTGACATAGAATATGCGACCTCACAGAAGCTATGACTGATAAAAAGTTAATTGCTTTTAACTTGTGTCATCATAATAACTCTCTGCCCTTTATACCAGGGGTGGACAAATAGCTGCCCGCGGGCCAAATGTTGCCCGTCACACCGTTTTCAGTGGCCCGCAGAAGCATCCAAGAAAATCTTTAAATCTGAAATTTCCTCCAACTTGCCACAGTAAATGTTAATGCAGAGGCTAACAAACCGAGACTTTCTTCGACTTCCATAAGTAGGTACGGCCCTCCGCTAAACGCTACCTTCTCAATGTGGCCCCTGAGCACAATTAATTGCCCACCCCTGCTTTATACTAATAAAAGTGAAAACCTATCAGAATGCTAATTGTGTCAGAGAAATCACACAAAGCTTCAAAACTGTATATGTTTTTTTGCTTGATTTTTTAAATTTTTATTGCTTGCTTTAAATCAAGATTTAAATCACTGATTTAAATCAAATGGTTTAAATCAATCAACCTGGTGCGAAGCCGCTGACATGCTTTTATAAGCTTTGTTACAGTAGGTTAAGTTACCTACTTTAGCGTTATCGCCACAATCGGCATATGCCAAATATACACGCAGTACTCACACCACTTAGATTTTTGTAATTTTAATTGCTTGTCAAGTACTTGCAGTAGAACTGTTTTACAGCCTAGGTGTTTTACTTTAAACACGGCAACGAATTGAAACACATTGTTGGCAAATACAGCTTTTCCCAACCGTGGAGCGATTCCTGCCCGGTGTGGAATTTCATGATTTCAGGGGAGGAATTTACACTTTACATTTGCGTGTGGTACCGCAAAGTTGTTGTCCAACATTACACTGTGTTTTCACTATACTGGTTGCATAACCTTGCGTCATATGCACGAGTAATGAGGGTATATTTTGCCGTTTTTTCTTCCTGTAACAGTCAAGCTGTCTTTGTCAGGCGGAAAAGCGTAGTTCGAGCCAACTTTTAGCCGATTGCATCGATTGCTTCCAATCGGGCCCCGCGCCGATGAGGCTCCCGCGCTACATCTACTGTACTACGCTAGCTTGCACCTATCGAAGCTACTTGTGTAGCGCCGGCGCTGGGCACGCAGCAGAACCGTCACCAGGAAGTCTTCACTAGGGGGGCTTTACGTTTGTTCCGTGGCGGGCTTGATACTGAAAATTTGATAAAATCTCCAATGAGTTATGGTGTGTCATATTACGATTTGGGGGGTCTTGGTACTTTGTTTGAGGGGGCTAAGTCCACCATAACCCCCCGTGGCGATGGGACTGGCACACAGTATTTTGTGTGGGGGGACTCTGTTGTCAACGAAAGTCCGAGAACTGCACGGTTTTCAACACCCTTGATCTTTGACTGTTTCAAGACTGTTAAAAACTTACCTTGATCATCATAATTCGTTTTGTATTCGTGACAAGGGTTATTGTTTTTCGGTACTCGGTTTCGGTAAAACGCTGCTGAGTTGGTCCCGTAAAAGTGCTTCCAATCGGGCCCTGCGCTTGTTAAGACCGGCTCTGAGCGTACGAACCCAATGACTATTATAGCTATGAGCCAGGGGCGGCAAAATCTAGTCACCTTCCCCCCTTTTGCAGTCAATCGGACCACCATGCTTCATGGGCGTCCGCAGAAATTTTTCCAGGGGGGGGAAAATTCGACATTTTTCTTAGGCCTATCCTTTTCATCTTGTTGACGATGCAACCAAAATGGACGTACACAAAGCGCTTCACCCTTTCTACACCACAAGAAAACGCCTAAAGTTACGTCAACAGTTGCAAACCGAGTTTTTCCTCTAAGAAAATTTTACACTGAGTAAATGTTTGTTTTAGTGTGCATGATTATTTTAAGACTGAGTTGGCAGAGTTCTAAGTGAATTACAAGTTTTGTGAATTGTTAGAATAAGCATTAAACCCATCAAAATACGAACAAAGTACACATTTAATTCAAATAACTTCTTGTTTTCGTGTTTTTTCAATGTTATGGAGTGTTGCAAGTGCGCGAAATGAGATTTCACTGCGCAAATGGTCTGTGCAGATGCGCTCTTTAGTTGGAGCATTAGTTGCAAAAATGCGCTTTGTTGGCAGCAATGCTTCTGCAGCTTCTCCGTTTCTTGGTGGCGATGTTCACACTCCCGAAGAAACACTCGCAGTCAGACAAGCCCAACCTTTTTATTCATGGAGGGATGGCGCGTTAGACAAAATTTCTTAGCTGCGCGGCACGTGCGTGTCTGGTAACCGGTCCTAACCGCTACACTTCTTTTTCACTACGCTTTTTTACACATAGCATAAACCAGGCCTCAAACCGCGTTTCACGGGCAGCATGTGGCCTGCGAAGGTGTTTCGTGAGGCCCGCGATCAGGGATGTAGTGCTAACAAAAAAGGTGTGGGTACGCTCCCAAAAAATACCTATTTTAAAACAGCTTCAAACTCACATTAAAACAAAACATGAAAAAGGTGTGGGAACGCCGTTCCCCCCAGGGCTGGATTAACCATTAGGCAAACTAGGCATGTGCCTTGAGGCCACGAAAAAATACAGGACACTTGTGTCAGGAAAACATTTAAATTTGAGCTATGGAGAACTTAAAATATTTTTTGATGAACTTATTGTTGTGAAATTAATCTACAAGATTGATTGTTTAGGAGTGTTCACGACTGTTTCCCCCTCCAGTAATTCTGTACGACTGATGATGTCTAAAAACAGAACGGCTTGTCTGAAAGTTAGAACTTCGCGGGGGTTAATACAATAGAAATGGTAAGTAAAGTTTATCTCCCGGGAACTCCAAGAACCGCCGCGTCTTTGTTTCTTATTGTAACTGTCTAATCACGTGATGTGCTGTTTATAAGCCGGCGGCCATTGTTTGTCGATCTCATTTACTACGTTCATATGGCCAGTTTTGCGTTGTCTCGTTACCATATATGGATAACAAGTGGTCTGGTTCTGAACGTGATTTGCTGAGTCAGCGCCCTAAACGAGCCAATGCATTGGCCACCTCGACAGGACACTTCTCGTTGTGAAGTGTACGTGGTCTCCTTCTCGCGGTACTAGGCTTGCACCTAGCACGGCTGCTAGCATTCAGTGCCTGTCTCCAGATAAGATATGACTGCACCGTTATTTTAACTGTTAGTGTGTTGAGTTCAGTTTCAGAATTGTAATACCAACATAATTACCACGCAGTCGACAAGGCACGTTGGCGAGGATGGGTAGTGTTTTGCAATAGATACTGTAGCAGTTGAGGCTTTCGGTTGGCAGTGTTAGGATTTCTAAATTTCGAAGGCAAGAATCTTAACCAAATGTTCAGAAACCACCCTGCTAAAAGCTGTTTGCTTCTGCATTTTACATGTCATTAAAAAAATTGAGTACAATAATTCTATGCCATCAGTGGTGATAGAAGAGGAAGTTACTACAGCAACTAAAATATGCTTTTTGAAATGTAGGGTATCTGGCAGTTGTAGATATCCCTTATTGTTTAGAAATGGAACATTACTGAGAAGACGCTTATTCATAATGCACATCTGCTATGGATGGATCTTACAGGGTGCAGCATGATCCATTTTTCACGCAGCACCAACTTCATGAGGGACATGACCAGCAATTGCCAAATTCGTGAAATCTATAATCAGGGTACATCCTTTCCAACTCCATACAACCCTTTGTTCACAAGCAATTTTTAGAATATACTCATCACTTATGTCTTCTAATTGCTCTGGAGAGCGTTCGTTTTCACAGCTTGCTCGAATTAAGAATGTGAAGCGATCTACCATGAGTCAGGACCAGGGTTGCCAGATCTACTTTTTGCCAAGGGGCCAAATCTAGTCTAGAAAGAGCCAAAAAACAGCCAAATTCTACGACAAGGGGCCAGAAAAAGGTCCAACTATTTTTCTAAATTTATCAGCAGTTACGAAGTCATATGAACCCATACTTAGATACTTATTAATTGGCAATATTCCTCAATCACAATTGTAGCGCAACAGCAAAACAAGTACGTGATGAAAGATGGTAAGAGAACAACTTAATTTCCATGTGTTGCAATAAACTGAGATAAATTTACCATCCTTCGATAAGTGTTAATGCAACAGCAATCAGAACAAAACCAACAAACACGTGCACCACCTGAAAACAGTAAGTTAGGTAACGTAACAGTTCTCACTGCTACCTCTACAACTGCGGCAAGTAACAGCTGTTCTGATGAACTTACTTTCACATAACTCAAAAACTCTAGGGATCCTAGCACAATTTTGTAATGAAAAACCTTCAAAATATAGAAATTTGGTGAAAATCTGCAATGAATTAGTCAAAAAAGTGAAAAATATGGTTTCTCAGACAGGACCCAGGGTGGTCAGATCTAATTCTTGCAAGGGGCCAGCCTATCCTCGAAAAGGGCCAAACGAAAATTTTGGGGCCGGAAAGTGTTATTTGGGACCAAATTACTGAAATTTGGCCCCAAAAGGGCCAACCTGGCAACCCTGACTCAGGACGGCCTTGGTGTACTGGCACTTCTGTGTATTAAAAGAGAGCTGCTACATGAAACTGATTTTAGCTCAGTTATCGATGAAATTGCTACGATAAAGTCAAGAAAAGTTACAATTTAATTTATTAGGCACTAATTATCATGTAAGTAAATCGAGTAACATTTTTAGCTTGTAGTTCTAATTACTAAATTTTGCTAAGAAACAAATGTTTACTAATAAAGCTTTTTTGTTTTTTTATTTACTCTTATCATTAGTTCAGGCCATACTTGAAATATGCCTTGAGGCCACGAAAGCCTTAATCCGGCACTGGATCCCCCTCGTTCCCGCCTCACTACACTCCTGCCCGCGATACTCTTGGGGAATTTTCAAGTAATTAACATTATTTAGTTTATTCGCCGGTGTTTAAAAGTGCTCGACCAGCGAGTGAACAAGTTCCTTTCAAAGTTTAAACGAACGTTGAGATGGCTAGAAATGATTTGCCTGTCACTCACGATACCTTTCGCAGGTTTAAACGTTTCCAGTAAGGTTCAGGTACAGCCAATGTTGCGTCAGCGTCGTATGTGCTGCCCTCGGGTTACATTATAAGTCTTCATTTGGCACTCGGAGCAATTTGAGTTTGAGACCCCAGCTGGTATAAACGCATGCGGCTAACTACTGATACAGTCGTGTTCATATTAACTGACTCAAAGTGTAAAACACACCGAATTTGAAATTTTTTCATTTGTGCGACCTCAAACATAACAAAAACGTTGTTTCGGAAGGTATTATGTCCATCTTTATTCTTAGAAACTTCTTTCACTGTGTTTGGCTTGGATTCCACCAGTCTTTTACAGCTTTCTTTGATTTTTGGGTCTTGATACCACACTTGTATTATGGCCTCAATTAGCTTGGTCATGGTTTTACAGTCCAGTTTTTGCAAAAGATATTTTGCAATTGACAGCAAATTTTCGAGTGGGTAGTGATCAGGTGAATTGCCAGGCCATTCTAAAACATTTACATTCTGTTTCTTGACAAATGTCTTCACTTTTTTCGATGCATGGCATGGGGCAAGATCTTGCTGAAATGCCACCCAACTTCAGGAAAGGTTTCTCTCGTGTGCGGAATCACTTTTCTCTGGATGACATCCATGTGTGTGTGTGAGTTCATCATCCCATCTACAGGAACAAGTCATCTCACGCCACAGAAGCTAAAACAAGCCCAGAGCATTTTCTTTAGGAGGTGTTTTACTACCTGATTGAAACGGCAAGGGCTAAGCTTTTCACCATCACTGATCTTGACATGTCGACTATGCTTTCCCTTCACAAAAAATGACGTTCATCAGAAAATAAAACTTTTTTTCGGTCTTGTACAGACCAAGACATACTTTTTAGCATATGCCATATGGCAATCTTCTTTTCATCATTTTCTGGTTTACAGCTGCTTCTTTGTTGGATTTTTAGCTTTTCGACCAGCTTCTATCAGCCGGTGCCTCACTGTAGCTGGGCTCACATGGACACCAGAATATGCTAAATCTAACGAACAGACGAATAAGCTATTCTGGTGATTATATTTTATTATCAGCCAACGTTTCGCCCACCTATTCAAGTGGGTTTCTTCAGGGCAATGTTTTCAACCACAAAATATGTAGCATACCAATAACAAGAAACAATGAGTAGTATGACGTCGTTATAAGAATGGTGACAGCGTGTCACAGAAAATACGTGGAAGTGTAAAATGAAAAAACGTTGGAAAATGATGAAGCGCAATAACATAACAAAACAGGGCAAAGCCTACATTGGAATGTATAAGAAACCGGTTAAATAGCGTTAAGGTATATGGTAAAATAAAGAACAAGTGTAAAATAGCGAACCAATAATGTGTAAAATTGTGTGGTGAGAGTTGGCAAATCTATAGGCACAAAAGCGGTCAATAAGAAGACAAACTCAAAGTCCGGTAACGGATAAAAACTTCACTCAGGGGAATTTTTTTCACGGTGTTAAAAAAAACGTTGAGAGATGAAGAAGTATAACAAATAAAACAGGTCAATACCTACATAGGAAAGTGAAAAAAAAACTGATTAAATATCGTGAGCTATGGGATAAAATATAGAACAAAATGTGTGAAAAATAGCGAACAAATGTGTAAAACTGTGTTGTGAGAGTTGGTGAATCTACAGGCACAAAGGCGGTCAATAGGAAGACAAACTCAAAATCAGGTATATAACGGATAAGCTTCACTCATGTTTTAAAACGTTGTAATAAATAGCCGGGAAATTTGCACTTTTATCATTCACGGTGTTAGTTTTTAAATTAATATATAAAGATTCTAAAAAGATGCGTTTATGGTAATTATTTACACGGTGCAGAACATGAGCATAATCCCAAGTGAAAGCATGGCCACTTTGGGCTGCATGTTCTGTAAGAGCTGTTTTCTCTGGGTTTTTGAGAATATTTCTTGGTAAAGCGTCCCTGTGGTGCTCTTTCAGTCTAGTACTCAGGCTTCGTTTTGTTTCACCAATGTATCTGTGTTCACAGCTCCCACAAGGAATTTCATAAACGAC
>Ga0210059_1016797_pt1 | contig 10526 bp, 13 predicted proteins | sample Ectturendosymbi2_FD_188042 | JGI IMG/M metagenome (GOLD analysis project Ga0210059, IMG submission 188042) | Ecteinascidia turbinata endosymbiont from Florida, USA - Sample 2 (SPAdes) (version 2) | ecosystem: Host-associated > Tunicates > Ascidians > Unclassified | place: Key West, Florida... | reverse complement strand
TAACTTTTGAACCAGAAACGCTAGAAAGTCGATCAAAGGCTCAAAAGACTCGGACTCGAGTCTAGTTTCCAATGAAAACTTCAGCGAAACACTTTGGCATAGTGGTTGGGCCCTAGGCCAGGCAACGTGAGCCAAAATGACCTTAAAACTCCATTTCTGACGTCACTCACAAAAAACCCACACCCCCCAGGCAAGAAAATTTTTTCGAGTGCAATCTACTAGACTGGCCGATCCGTTTGAGCCGTTGACCAACTCTCTAGCGCAATCAGCGGAGGAGCTAGAGCGTTGGTAAGGCAAACGAAAACTGCTGTTTTTTTTGCGAAAATCGCCAAAACCACCCAGACGCCAAAGAGTTAAGAGCTGATCAGATACCAATATTTGTCAATTCTGAATCTGTGATCCAAACAATCATTGATGAATCTACAAAACAGTTCAGTTTGTTCTAAAATATCAGCTGTCGCTTGTAAGATATAATGTACGGTAAAACTATTCAGTGAGACTGAATGATTGTTCCCGGTAACAATGCCACCTCTTTGCTTGTATAAACAGCTTCCATATTGTGTAATAACATTTTCCAGACACATATTGTTCAATTCAGCAATAATTTGTCGCACAATTCTGTTATAACATGAAGGTTTTTTCAAGGCATCTTCAATTGCTTCATTAACTAAATGTCTCTGTAAGCTTGGGTAAAGTGCTTTAACATCAGCTGCCGTAATATAGAACGTTGACTTGGTTGTACCTTTTTCAAAGCTTTCTTTGTTTTTTTGCCAGGAAATTTAGATCTTCAATGTAGTGTCTACTGTCTTTGCAAAATTCGTTTGGGCTTCCACTGCAATATTGAACACAGATAGGTTTAAGCAAAACTTCCAAAAAGGCTGTAATACATGAAGTAGCGATATTGCCTGCGGATTACAATAAACGCACTGGTATATCAGCAACTTCAGCATGTAGCAATTCTTTGACAGATAGTTTATGTGTTTTGAAAAGAGGGTAAGCATAAGCTGGAGTATTACAATGAAAAAATTTTGTGATAGCTCCGGGTACTTTACGGTATAATTTTTCATATAACTTCATACCAGTGGTATGTAAAAGCATACAATCATTGACAATTTTCAGTTTATGGAGTTTAAAATTAAACTATTACAAGTCTCTCTGATCTGTTTAAAATGTTTTATAATTAAACTATTACAAGTCTCTCTGATCTGTTCAAAATGTTCAGAAATGGTGTAACCAACCATCAGCACAGTTTCAAAATCTTTTAATTCTCTAAGCATGATGCTATTATAATCTTCGTAATTCAGTATCACTATTTTACCATCCTTATCAGAGCTATAAATTACTATATGTCTGTTCTTTACAAGAGAGTTGAGCTTATTCAAACTGTTTCTTTGTTCTTTCAGCAAATTGTTTTTCATGCTGTAGTTTTTATGAACTTCTTCTTTTAAATTGCGTAGTTTAGATAGAACCATATCAACATACGCGTTAGTCGTTTAATCAAGTTGCTCCCTATTAGGTCAGGAGTTTTCATCACCGAGTAGCGCTCGCCATTCTTCCCTTCTAATATGCTGATAAGGATTGTGCCATTCATTGTTTTCAACTGAACTTCTCCATGCAGGTGTTGGTGCAAAATTAAGACCTTTAAATAGAACTTCTTTATCATACTGATCAAGTTCTATGTCAGGGTACTGTCAACGTTAGCTCAATATGTTTTTCACGCAACCTTTGTCTTTGTTTCATAATAATCACTGCTTTGCGTACTTCCACTCGTTTTTACTTTTCATTTACTTGGACTGAAGATGCCGTATGACGAAATCGATTTCTATTAAATAACATCAACGCGTGCCTTATTTATTACTTGTGCAGTGTGCACAGACAGTGCTTAAGTTGAAGATACGAGTAGACAAGAATCGCCGCAGTTAATAGAAAGGAAGACGCAGGATGATACTAATGCTCAAGAAACAAGTAGAGCTTCCAAATCACCTTTGTGTTTCACATTTGCAACATTGGTTTCTCTCTTTTAGTGTGAATCATGATGCTGTTTGTCCGTAAGTTCTTCCATTGTTTCATTGCAGGGGTGGGCAAACTTCTTCAACAGAAGAGTCCTTGGCAGAAAACCAAAAACAACAGTGAGCCGCAAAATCAGTTTGTAGTATCAAATACAGTTTGTTAAGAAGGCAAGTTTTCTACATCAAATCACGTAGATTGCTTGGCAACTGACCATATGAATTTGTGTAAACACATACGAGGGTGACAACTCACTATTACTTGAGATATTGCCATTTAGATAGAAGAGCCACACAAAATATGTCAGCAAGTCAACAAGCCACAGTTTGCTCACCATTGTTTTATTGTTTTTTATTTCATCAACACATGTTTTAGTTTGAGATGTTTCAGATTACTCTTAATCCATCTTCAGTCAAAAAATGAAGCAACACTTCGCAATGCTAGCAATTCAAAACCCAAAGACTCTGTGACGCAAGAAATAACAGTGTGACGCAAAAGATGTCAAAAGCAAAACCAAGACCACCAACCCTGTCAAAATCGCTAAAAGTAAAAGCAGGACCAACAGCTATAGAGAAAGTGCTAAAACAAAACCTACATAAGGTTGTAATCTACTAAAACAAGCCAAGACCAGCAGCAAGATGTCGTTCACAGAACACTGCAAATGAAGGATACAAAAATTTTGTACAAGTAAGTCCTACAACCAGCACAATAGGTCTACGTCAACACCAACAACAATGCACGAAACATGTATCAACATAAGAACTGAGCGTCAGCCAAATATTTGACATAACAATCTATCTATTGAAGAGGTATAATGAGGTAGAAAAAATGTCTACATTATTCTCAGGTTGCTGTTCGTGTATCAGAAGTATCTTTTTAAATCGTAAGTTGCAGTAGTTAAAAGCAGAAGCCAAGATTTCATGATTTTTAAAGTCCATGAAATGACCTGGATAGGCGTATAAATGCTTGACTAAATCGATAATTTGGTGGTTTAATTTCAAAGGATTGTGTTCATACAGATGAAATTTCAAATTTCTTTGTGTTTGTCAAATATACGAATGACCACACAAACATTTAAGTTTATATACCACATTGCATCGTTCCAGATGTGCTTGCTTGTCTTTGTACTTAGAATGATCTCCAATCGTATGTGTTTTATAAATGAGAGACAGATAAGCAAGCTCTTTCAGATGTTTTCTAAAAACGTTTCGCAATTCTTTTTCTAGTTGGTAGGGGAGGTAAAGACGAATTCCTTGAATGTCAGTTGTCTTTTCTTGCTTGTTTTTAGTGTTTTTATAACATTGGTTAAGAAATATTTGGATTTGCTTGCCTATAAACCAGTCCGGGTATCCATTGGTAAGAAAACAGGATTTGATATTTTGGAATTCTTTGTGGATTAATTGGTAAGAGCTGCAAATTTCATAGGAACGATGTAATAAACTTTGAATTGTACTTTTTTGTATTGTATTGGCGAAAAGCCCTCCCATTTATTGTACAGTCCTGTATGAGTGTTTTTCCTGTGGGTAGTTGACTCAATTTTAGTCTCAGTTTTTGTCAGTAGGACATCCAAATATGCCAACTGTCCATCTGCTTCCACCTCTTGAAAAGCTTACGTTAGGATGGACTTTGTTTAATTTATAGAAGAATTGATCCATTTTCTCTTTGGAATCAAACATATCTATAAACAAAAATATCATCTGCATAACGACAAACTATGCGAGGGGGGCATCCAATCTTATTAACATTATCAAGTAACCAGTTCATAAAGACATCTGACATCAAAGGTGCAATTGGTGAGCCCGTTGCTACCCCATCTACCTGTGTGCAATATTTTTCGTTGAATTGCAGAACAGTATTTTTACAAGTACAGTTAAGCATCTTTCTAAGAGTTCCGTTTGGTTTAAACCATGAAACTTGCTCTCTTTATCAGCAAAGACTTTGTCCAACATCAAATGTGTAGTGAAATCAACAGGAATGTTTGTGAACAGACTTTTGACATCAAATGAACACATTATATGGTTAGAATCAAGTTCATGGTCATATCATTTTGATAAAATGGAAGATGTCTTTTGCTGTGGGTGGGTGCAGGTGCAGCTCACTTAAAGATTTTGACAGCCAAGAGGTGCATTGATAGGTTAAACTACCAATCGAGCAGAAAATTGGCTTCAATCGAACATTGCCCTTTTGAACTTTTGGAAGACTACAAGTTCGGAGTGATGGCAGCAGTTGGTCGGATTTGGCTATAAACACTATCGTCTAGAACACCTTTCTATTTCAATCTACTCAGAAAACCTTGAAATTTAAATTCTCCAGGTTAGCATTACCTTTCCTGGGTTGAAACTTTGTTTTGTCCTTTAAAATGGTACCCATCTTTTTGATGCATTTTTTTCTGTCTAAAAGCATTGCACCATTTCCTTTATCAGGTTTACAAATAATAATAGAAGTATCTTGGCTGAGAGTATGAAGAGTTTCTTTTTCTTCTCTAGTAAGTACCGTTATGTCTCCGTTTTTATAGAAGAAACTACATTTGAGTTAACTGTACTGAATAAACTAGAGTAGAAACTAGAAGAAGTAGACTAGAAACTGTTATTTCTTGCATCACAGAGTCTTCTGGTTTTGAATTGCTAGCATTGCCAAGTGTTGCTTTGTTTTTTTTGACTGAAGATGGATTAAGAATAATCCAAAACGTCTCAAAATAAAACATGTATAGTTTTTTGAAAGCTTTTTTAGTGTTGATGAAACTGTTAAGTCTATCCCAATTTTATGCTCCAATGTTTTTTATTGGTTTTGGTTGAAACATACATTTTATTAGTGTGTTGTGTGAATGGAATAGCCAGGGAAATTGAAAAAAATCCACATAAATTGCTGTCAGGGATTGCAGAAAGCGTTTTGCTACAAATTTATGCTGTTATTGTGCAAAACATTGTGTGTTTGCACCAACATGACGGATGTTACTATGGTTGTATGGCTGTTTTAATTAAGCTTTCATTATTGTCGGATGTAGATTGGTGTTCAAGGTATACTGTCCACTGTTCTTGGCCGACGTAAATTTACATTACTCGTTTGAAAAGTTCCCACCAATGTAAATCCACATTTTTTAAAATTTAGGTTTGGAAACAGTCTCAAAGTGTGGTCCTTGACTGAGCTTATGTAACATTACGTCTTGGAGTAAGAATCCAATCTCTGTGTGGTTGAGAGGCTGTTTAAAAGCATGGTTCTTTTGAGTAGGTCTACCTAGGCAGGACCAGATCCACTGGACCAGGACTGTGATTTGTGTGATGGAAGTGCTTTGATATGCTGCCAAATATTGGGAAATCATGAAAGAATGTATTAGAAATGATTCTGTGAGTATATTTAGGCATGTTGATAAAGTTTAATTGCTTAATGCTAGCGTTAGCTGCTTCTATTAACTCAAAAAAAAATGAAACTTCTGCAAAAAAAGAGGCTCCGGTACGCCCAGGCGTGTTTTCAGTGGTATGTAGCCTAACATGTTTTCGAATTGATTTGATGTGTTGGCAATTGGTTAGTGTAAAGACAACAAAACATTTGTTAGATTTACCATTTTAGCCTGAAGCTATAAAACACCTAGCAATATCTACCTTCTACAGAAACAGAAGGGATTGAATTTCCTGCCAAATCTGTGCAGTAACAGTGGATATTGTGTTGGGGAAACCACACAGTATCAAATATGCTAAGGACTGACTGCTAGGAAGTTGCCTATGACAACCAAAGTCACATTCATAAGATAGTCAAAACAGGGTTCTACTGTGTAAATGCTGTGCAGCATTCCTAAGATGGTATGTAGCCATTAAAAGTTATGCTGAAACCAAGTCTAGTGTTGAACCAGTAGCGCCATCCTAAGTTATGCACTAACCCAGTAATGGGGAACAGAATATTGGCCAAACATATAGCCCTTGAGAATACCCACAAGCTAATCCCACACATTGCTGTGGTTTCATGGATGAGAAGATCATAAACCTCTTGTATTTCGCTATTTGTTTGGCTTGCTGGACTAGCCCATCAGGTGACATATTTAACCAACAAAAACTCTTTAAAGTTGTGGAATTGACATATTCAAAGTGACATCCAAAATCATTTGTTAAAGCATGTAATTCAAAATCTTGAAGAAGAAATCTACTACAACAACTATCTGATGGAGTTTGAAAACCCTACAGACATTCGATCATATCCACATGTAAGTGGGAAGAAACAGAATCTGGAGCAGCGTATCATCGAAACAGTCAGATCCCATATACACAGTCTGATTGATAACTTTGAAGCTTACTTCCCCAAACAACAGGCTACAGAATTGCAAGCTGTGGATTTTGAGTCTTTTACACAAACAGCATCCACCAAGGCATTTGGGCACAAACCTGAAAAATGACCTATGTCAACAAGCTTTATTAACAGTGGGAAACACGCTAAATTCTGGTAAGACCCTCGATGTCCCTCGCAGAGAACTCAAAATCCAAATGCTCATAGTTCTTATGCAAATCCAACCAACTACTTGGCTGAAAAAGGGTATAGTACTCTTGGTAATTGACTGATATCAAGACAGGAATGAGTTGCCTTTTTTTGTCTGAAATACAGACTTGTGAACCAATACTGTTTATCCACACAGTTATGCCTAAATGACCACCGTGCCGAATTTGTCGCAGACACAAAAACCGGCCAAAAAACTCACAAAATAACAATACAAAACACAGAACACCAGATTACTATTCTACAAGACTGACTCCATGTTCCAGATTTTTTCTGTCGTTGAGTACTAAAAACTTTTTCCAAAAATCTTCATCAAACCTCTATTGCATTTTATCTGCTAAGAACGGACAGTTGACAGAGGTCAAGATGGCTGATATCAAACCTGTAATCACTAAATGGCGATAAAGTGCTTGAAAAGAAAGTGTGACTTTGGCCGAATTCAAGACAATGGTCGTTGAGTAATAAAAATAACTGTGTGCAGAATAAACGAACAAAGCTTCGGGCGGGACAAATTCAGCACATATGATGTTAAAGGGTTAAGGTTTAAATCACACAGTCTAATGCAGTGGTTCTTAACCTTTTCTCCATCACGCCCCTCTATAATTTTCTTTTGGCTCACACACCCCCTACTTCAAATAAGTTGTAAAAACAAATGTATTTGTTGGTGAATTTGTTTAATTTTAAGGTTTTGTAACAAACGCTAAGTCCAGGGTTTTGTTAAGGCGTTTTAGGGACCCGATTCGGGTCCCTAGAATCAGAGAAAATTATCATCAGGTCCCTAGAATCAGAGAAATCGAGTCCCTATAGGTCCATACCAGGTACCTAACATTTTCCTTTAAAAAAAAACTGCTAAGTGCTTAGAGTACAAACACACAAAGTCTGCACAATGCAGATTGGTAAAAACAGACACAACAGAACACTTAATAGCGAGCTTGGAGGTAGCACAGCAGGGTTGCAGATACTTTCCTAACACTATTGTTCACTAACCCATAACACTTTGCATAACACTACATCCAGAGTAGGATACTGAGTACAACCCTGGTCAAAGCCAGGTAAAGTGTGGAAGTATTGTGGCCTGCACACGCCCTCAGACAAACGCTGCAACGTCCGAGCACTCAATCATAAAGTCAAATGTGGTTGTAGTGTTCAAAGAATAAGGACTAATATAAACAATATGACTGCATCAAAGCACGTAACCATGCGTTGTTAGAATTTCTGCATTGTTCAAGAAAGTGGTATATATTTTTTCACAATAAGGCCTCAAAGAAGGAATGTTGCATTTAACCTGATGAATACTAACACTTGCTCAACATGGCAGGTTGTATAGAGTCCTGCACCCAAAATTATAGGCCACTGATTGTTTGACAATTTTGGCCAACATTTGGTGCAACATTAGATGAAAAACACTTTCTTTTAAGCAACATTGTGACATTGATTTACCAGTAGTCACGGATACACATGTTCCCACTCCGTCCACATGCTTAATGTGTTGTGGTTGCTTGTTGTAGACTTATGTGAACTTTTGCAAATTCTTTGTTTGTTTTATTCACTCTGCATAGCTTTGCAAGCGCACACTACCTTGCAGAGTGAATACAGATTACTCCTGTTGTATATCAGATAAATTAGTGGTTCCCAAACATGTTCAAGCTGTTATCCCAATGAAGGTAGCGATTATGTCTTATTATTAGGGCAAGTTTTTGTTGCAGTAAAAAATTGAGCAAGTTGCATTTATTTTCAACGAAAGTTGCATTTATGCACGCATTTGACTGCGAAAGACTTGACACAACCTATTTTCGTTTGCGCGGGCTTGGCCAAAAACCAAGATTTTCCGCAGTTCTATCTCTGATTGAGTTCAGGCACTGTTGTACTTGGCAGGGGTTGTAAAACTTCTAGCTTGCAAACCGACTGTTTCATCATAGATAACATTGAGATGCAGCTTATCCGTCATATAGCTCTTTATCATGCAATCAAAGAGAATATAACTGAACTGAAATAATTTTGTAGTATTTTTTTAATTAAACTTTTACATTTTGCGCAATACTTGATGAAAATTGCAGCAAAAAGTTGCATGCAAAAATCAAAAAAGCTGTAATATAAAATTCCTGGAAACAGCTCAAATCAATGAACTACATACATTTTTAGTATTTAGGAAGCTGTAAAAAAATTGCAAAACTTGCCGTACTTATTATCCTTAATGTTTCGCAGTGATTGCTCATATAGAACAACACTGTCGTTTTGGTTCCACTACCCCGAAAAATCACATATTATCCCAGGGGTATTTTATCCCACTTTGGCAACCACTGGGTTAAACACTATAACTGTGTTTTCGCATAAGATTCCAGATCTCAAACCATTCAAACATGATAAAAAATAGCATGGTTATTCGCACAAACCAGATATTTCAATAGAAATGTTATTTTAATTTTTAGATTGAAACATTTATTCTGCGCCGCTTTAATGTGAACAAAACACACGGTTCCGAGATTAAGCAGCTGAGTGTCACCACTGGGATGGCCAGAAAGCAAAATTACTCTTTTTTTGGCCAAGAAGTCGACGTTGTATGGTGGTCTGTAGCTGCCAAGCCGCATTTGAAATCTTATTCTCACATTCAACAATAGTGTGGTTCAAGTGCAGTTGAATTTTCATAAATACACATTGTCGCATGACAGAAAAACACAGTGGGAGTACTGTGGAAGATTAGTACCATGCAGGTGTTTGGCCACATTGCAGAAAGCTTGTCAAATTACTGAAAGCCAAAGCGGCATATCATGCTGCGTGGAGCTGTGTTAAAAGCAACAAGGGCTCAGATGTTATTGTTAAAGGGACTTGGCATAACGACTATACAGTAGCCCTAGTTGCGCTGGTGAATGTTTGCATTATAGACTCGAATTCGGCCTGCAAAATTTCAAGATCCTTAACCTCGACATCCATCTCTGTCGGAACTAAACCAAATAACATGTAGCAGCATAAAATTAGCACTGGCATAACATTTGAAAGGGACACATTTCAGTTCAAAATTTTTCTATGTTGTAGAGCATGTGAGGGCTCACGCCCCCTGGAAATTTTTTGACCCCCTCCGGTTAAGAACCATTAGTCTAGTGCTTCAGTTTAAGATAGCATGTGTGAAGCACAGTTTGAATGTGATGCTATGGTAGAGAGCCACATTCTTAATCCTGTTTTAGACGATTCTGAATATGCACCCTTGGTTTACACCAATTCTGAATAATTACACATTCTGGTTAATCGTACAAAAAGCTTAGGAAATTGAATATATGATTAACTGGAATCATTTAGTCCCTGCTTAATAAGCCCAAGGTTAATAATCCCAAAATTGTCCGGTCTGGAATTATTCCATTTATTCCTTTAATAAAAGCCCTGCTTTATGAACCTAAAATCCCATATAATAAAGCCCAATTTTTGAACACATATGCTTAAAATCAGGTGAAAAAGCATCACAACTCACACTTTTTTGTCTTGCTTTAAATGGTTTCACACTTCGTATCACTACTGACCTAGTCCGTAATTCAATGGTTTCGCATCCTTTTCAGTCCTTCAAATCTTTATCAAATAGAATTATGTTTTGCTTTTGTTCTCATTTTAGTGCTTGTTTTCCATTTTAGCCTAAAAAACTGGATAGGCCTAGCAGTATATACCTTCTGGGATTTGAATTTCCTGCCAAAACCACCTGGTAACCATGGATATCGCTGCAGGGAATCCACCTGGTAATCGAAGTGTTGAAAAGCTTGCTTGGATTTGTATTCATTTTTGCAACAGTGCGATGATGCATCACAGTCATGAAGTTTTCATTATATTATTTTTCATGCATACTTTTACTTTGCATTTTGTATTTTTCCCAAACGTTGCATTTAAGTACATGGTATCCCCTAATTGCATCACACATTACCCAATGTTTAACACTTCAATCGCCGCTTGTCTGGAAAGCTGCAAAGGCGCAGAACGCCGGCCCACGATATATTCGTGGCTGGTGTACGATATACTCGTACTTCACTTCAAACGCCAACCGTTGAGCGCCGGGT
>Ga0210059_1016796_pt1 | contig 10526 bp, 5 predicted proteins | sample Ectturendosymbi2_FD_188042 | JGI IMG/M metagenome (GOLD analysis project Ga0210059, IMG submission 188042) | Ecteinascidia turbinata endosymbiont from Florida, USA - Sample 2 (SPAdes) (version 2) | ecosystem: Host-associated > Tunicates > Ascidians > Unclassified | place: Key West, Florida... | reverse complement strand
ATGGAATTGAACAGATTAGACGGCGGGCCGCACCTTCGTTTCACACAGGCTGTCTGGTACTATGGTGACCGGCATAAAAATCCAGTTTGTTGCATTGCGTTTGGCCCGCGGGCCGCAGGTTGCACATCCCTGTCGTACACTATAGTCAGGGCCGGCCATAAGCCGATGCAACCGACCGGGTTGCATTGGGCCACGCGCCTCTGGTGGCTCCACGTCTCTGGGGACCCCACGCCATGTATTTGGATAGTAGTTCATTTTTGCCAATTACTGCTTGCGCTCAAATTCAGTAGAAACGGCTGATGAAATATCATTGTTAGCAAACAATGCTATCATTAGAACGAGCATTGACACAAAAAATGAAAGGTGAAACCCGTTGACACCAGAGGTGTTCGGACTCGCTCAAGTTTTTTCGAGTCCGACTCCTGTCCTGATCCAGGAGGTAGGAATCCTGATCCTGATCCGAATCCTGTTTGCAACACAAATATGAAATCCAAATCCTGAAAAAATCTTGTTAATATATTTGACAAATCACTAATCAATGTGCAACTATTATTAAAAAATTTTGTTTCTAAAAGGAAGTGCCTACAGGTCTGTCAGTCGACATTCGTATTTGAAAAGTTATTCATCCGTCACCTGTAACGTGATAGTGACAGACGATGTGTGTGTAGTAAAGTGCACTAGGTTTGGTATAAATGTACTATACCCTAAACCAAACGCCTAAACCTAAACTGTAAATCTGAACACAAAGGTTTGGAAGCATTTGAAGAAAGTAAAAAAGTGGTCCCTTGATGTTATGGTATGGTTTAATCATGCATTTTTGTGACTCAAATCACGAAATAACACGAAGCAGCAAGAGGAAATACAATGACATCAAAGAACACTAGTTGATTACAGAGTGATGAAAAAATATAAAAAATAAAAAATTTCACGTTTCGCAGCTTAGTAATCGTGTTCTAACATGTTGAATCACAAAGGGTTGGCGAAAGACCACTTGGATCAAGATCTCAGCCAGCCCTGCTGCTAACACAAACCAAATTTTAATTGAAGACGTTTTGCAAGTAGTAATAAAAAGCGTCAAATCAACTTCAGGTGAAATAAGCATAAAAACAACAACAAAAAGCAGTGGTGAACAGCATGCCTATGTACCGGAGGTGGGGTGAGCAACTATAGAGGTAGATAGGAGGGAAGATAGTGGCATCAGCACAATATTACAATCAAGGTTGCCGGGTTAGCATTTTTATATGCCAAATTCGAGAAATTCCCCCTTATTTCAAGTGGTTTCCTAAAAGAAAATACTGTTTGGCATGTACGTCAGACACGTTTTTGACCTTTGTAGTTGTCTTGGCAGAAAAAAACGTTGTCTGGCATTGTTTGAAAACCCGTTTGTTTGAACTTGCTTTTAGACCTTTTGCAGACTGTTTGGCTTTTATTATTTATTTCACAATCTGCAAATCCAATGCACTAAAGTTGGAACATGGGACATTTTATAGTCATTTGTACAACATAAGTTTATTCTTTCTCAAAACGTAACATTTCCTGCACTCTGCCAAGTGTTCGACTTAATTTTGGCAGCGGAAATGCATAGACATTCCTCTTAAATTTTTGCAATAACGCCGTTTTCAAATTTCTTTCGTTTAATTCATTGTTGGCAAGGACAAATTTATTCCATATTCAGAGCAAACGTGACGAACTCGAGCAGCTCGTCTGTTGCGAAAGCGTCGAAATGCCTGAAAGAATGCTTCAAGCGACTGCAAGATTTCGAAATGCACACCCCACTTCACAAAGCACTTGAAAATGCACACACAGCGTTTGACGTGCCTTTTTCAAATTTTTACGTAAAGTGGCCCAATCAAGTCCGCACCGTAGGCCGTAAAAGGTGGACTTGGCGTAACAATATGCGCCGGAAAGATTAGCCGGAAAGATTAAAGGTTGACCTCTGTTTCTTTCCAGCCCCGGCCTTCGACTATACTTGCAAGCATAACACAAATTCAAGGGTTTTCTTAACTGTATTTAAGCACATGCAAACTTTCCATGTGACCTTCCTTTGAACGGCAATTAAAAATCAGTAGATCGGTAACAGGATGCTTACTTGGTAGTAAGGTCGGATGTTTGGCTGATGATCTTTTCAATAAACCGCAGGTATATTACTTATGTTAAGACAGATGTTGACCAAGAAAAGTGGTTGCTATTATACATTTTTTTCACGCTAACTGTTGCAGTGATGTTGATGGGAGCACCCGGACAAATGCGCTTGAAATATAGCCAATGGACGCTGATGCTTACGTGACGCTGCACAAAGTGTTCTGAGTGTTACAAAATAAGCATCAGCAATACATACGTATGTTGAAAATTTTGACATGGGATATGCCTAATAGAACATTGATGGTTTCAAAAGATGGAAAATACTTTTTCTAATGCAAAAAATCTTGCCAATACATCTGTAAAGGTTGCATCCAGTAATGGAGACCCTGACTAAAAACTTGGCATAGCAATGAACACACTAATGAGACAAAATATGACGGAATATTACAAAATATTAGTATCAAGAGAAGAAAAGAATTTCCCATAGATTTTATCAGAGATATATGATAGTCGATGCTTGCGACACCTTCGCGTTTGAGCGGAAACCTTCTAAAAGCGGAAAACGTTTATCTGCATTATGAGCGATCACTGCAAGAGAAGTGGTTTGCGTTCTAATAAACTAGCAAAGTGGCTACTACAGCACTCAGCCCGAGTATTTGATTAAGCTTTACGTAATAATGAATGAGTTCTCCTGCGAGCTCCTCATCACTTGTTGCGTAACCAATGTCACAGAGCAATGAAAATGCCAGTGAGAATAGGACAAAACCGAAATTTCATTAGTGAGTTGTGAAGAAAGTTGTTGTGATGGCCGGCACGGGCAAGAAGCGTAATTATTCTGAAGACTTCCTCGCTCAGGGTTTTGTCAACATAGGCCAGGACCGTCCCCAATGTGTTATCTGCAACAAAGTGCAGACGAACGAAAGCCTGAAACCATCTAAATTCAAAGCTCACTTGAAGAACTGTCACCCATCTTTACAAGACCAGGACAGAGCTTTCGTTGAACGCCGAGCAAAACATTTTAAAGGTATTGAATTTGGAACTCACGGAAGGAGTAGACAGAAACTTCTTGCTGGTGTTGAGGCTTCGTATACAGTCGCCTACAAAGTGGCAAAGCAGCAAAAATGTCACACTATTGCAGAAAAGCTCGTAATGCCTTGCACAAAGGCAATGGTGGCGAAGATCAAGTGAAAAAAACTGAACACTGTGTCGCTGTCAAACAATACGATTCGCAGGTGAGTGGACGATATGGCTGAAGATATACTTGCGCAGGTGATTGATGAAGTCAAGTTTTGTCTTCAATTCGATGAGTTCACGGATGTCAGCAGCTGTGCTGTTCTGCTGGGATTCATTCGTTGATCACTCAGACATGATCAAAGAAGAATTTCTCCAGTGCGAAAATCTTGCCACTATGACGAAGGGTGAGGATGTATTTAACGCTGTAAGCCGTTTTTTGGAGAGCAGCTGGCTGGCCTGGCACCATGTTGACGAAGTGGCGGTGCACCAGCCAGGGTGTTCGTCGCGACTTCATAGGTTTTGTAAAAGAAGTAAACCCGAGCATGCAATTCGATCACCGCACCATTCATCGGTACTCCCTCACCTGCAAGACACTGCCAGCTTCCTTGAAAGCAGTTTTGGACGTCGTTGTCGTTTTCTTTCCGAAAGCAATACAATTATACAAATGTATTTGTGCACAGTAATGAAAGTTGCTTGAGTAAGGGAAGAGTTTTGAAGAGATTTTGATCCTTTAAGAAATAATTTTTATTGTTTTTGCGAGAAGTCAACAAAATGTGAAGAAAAGCTAAGGCATTTTCAGGTTCTTTAAAAAATGATAAAGGGAGACTGTTGAATTTTTGGCTGACATAGTGTAACACCTCAACGACTTGAATGTAAAACTTCAAGGAGAAAAACATAGCCTACTAATCTTGATTTGATCAGTACTACTTGCCCTTTCCAGAAAAAGTTTAATATCTTCAAACAAGCCATCCAAAATGAACTTAGTCATTTTCCGAGGCATTTGGGTAAAATGAAAGCAAGAAGATTCCAGATATATGCAACTTATTGAAAAATTGATCACCAGCATTGTCGAACAGTTTGGCGACTTTCTTTTCGAAAACAGTTGCTGCTCTTTCCTTAAAACCTTTTTCAGTGACAGACATTACCGAATTCTCAACTGAAGCAAAAAGACACATGCACATGTGTACACCGAAGGAGAAGTGGAAATTTTTATAGGTACCGGAGCTCTGCTGGGCATCTTCGCTTTTATTTATAGGCAACGACCCATCATTCACTGCGTTCACTGATGAAAGTGGCAGAGCGGAGCTCCAGCAGCATGACACCACTGGTGTGGACGCAACCAAAACTCAACTGAAATTAACTGAATTCCAATAGAATGTAGCAGCGAAAGAAATATTTTTTGATGGCACACCTGAGAACTTCTTGTCAAAGGAAGGTATCTCCAAAATGTTTTCCACTCCTCGCAAATAGTCAGTGGAAATTCTTACGGTGTTTGGGTCTACCTGCTGCTGCTGGAGGGGCGAATTGTCCCCTCCTGTCAGCTACAGTAAATGTAAAACTCGGGCCCACACTTGCCATATACTTCAATTTTAGAATTCGTTTGGTTTTCAGTATTTTTTTGCGTTTTTCGGAGTATTTGTTGGTGATTTAGGGTTTCAATAGAGCCATCCACATCCGGATTCGCCGTCATTTCTCAGGGTTTTTCTGAGCGTTCCTAGCAACCCCCCTAGAGTAGGAAGTGGACCTTTTTCAGCTACATTTTCCCTCCTGGCCTAAACATCCAGTTACGCCACTGACTGCTGACAGTCCCCACTGTCAAAAAAGAAGCTCGTAAAGAACAAGTATCGCATCTGTATCACGAATAAAACCTTGACCATTGCATTCTATTCACTGTCACTACCTTGGAACAAAAATTTAGGTAACTGCCAAGAAGCACAAAATGCCATTTCTCCCACCAGCAGAAGAATAAATAACGCTGACAGCTTTTGTTAATATCTGCATCCATTTACCGGACCGGACCTCGAAAAATTTTGACATTTGTAGCTGGACCCTTTCTTAAAATAACTGAGTAGCCCTGGTTTATTGTTTCATATGACTCAGTCAACAAACAGGACCACAACATGAAGCCATCGCACTGAGCAGCCCAACCACAATAGTGAACATTAGAGCAAAATGAAAATGCAATGACGTAATGGTTGATCAGTGTAAAAAAGAGAGGTGCTGCGTCATATAGGATTGGTGAGGGAACACAGCGGTCATCTAGTGCACCAACCCTGTTTCTCAGTTATTGAGAAGTGCTGTAAAACAACATTTGAGTGGCATAAGCACATTTAGGAAAACAAACAAACACAGAACATGGTGAAGAAAATATATAACACATGCTGTACAAATGACTATAAAAAAGTCCCATGTGTCGCATGTTTCTGTTAAACAACTCTAGTGCATTGGATTTGCAGATTGTGAAATAAATATCCTGAAACACTCTGTCATGAATTACGTACAACTTGCACCCCGAGAATCCAAAGTCAAAATTGGTTTGGCAGTGAATGTTAAAAGTTGAATACCAGATTAAGGTGAAAGAAATAAAGGAAGGCATGAAATCACATACTGCATGGATGCCAACCTGAAAAGTTAAATGCAGATAAACAAGTTACAAGACAATTAAAGGAGACTTGTTTAAAGTCGTTTGGGTTCGAACGTGCCTTATGGTAGTGTGGTTAGGCGCTTGGGATTCTTGAACAGATGGAAACGTGTTTATTTTTCAGGAAACGACCCAATGTCTGACAGGTTCGCTCAGTATCATCGGCGTCTCCTGTAAGTCTGATTTGAATTGCTCAAGACGTCATAGCTTTTATCATGCTTCACAAGCGTTACTGAACAACCTTTCATTTCTTAAATATTTCATTCGTCAAAAATCAGTTTGAAAAATATGACTTTCATTTCCAAATGCATTTCAAAGCATTGCCATTTGGGGAGTGTCTCATTTATCGATGAAGTTTGTTTAAAAAAAACAAGGATGGAGTCTAGGCGCTTAGCGATGCGAAATATTAAATTAATGTGTGGACCAAATTGCTGACCAATCGATCTGCTTAAAAGTTGTCATCATAAATTCTATTAACACCTGTTGGCATAAATAATTTTACCTTGTAAAGTGTCGCAGTTTCTCGATAATAACAGTTGTATGATGATACCGTAAATATCATTTAAATGTGCAATTTTTGAACTTGACAATTTTGTCTCATTTTGGAGAACAATGATCAAAATCAACACAGCTTTCCTGTTTTGCACATGAAAGGTATATAATGTTTACATGTTTCACATTCAGTTTTACTTAAATCTTTGCAATTAAAAATGTACTTGCAATTTAAGTCAAACGGTGAGATAACTCGTTGAAACCTGAAAAATTTGAAAAGTAAAGATTTGCTAGAACTAACAATTTGATGAATAAAAATCATGAAGATTTTTTTGAAATGGCTACCATAATTTTTATGAAAAAGAGCAACCACACTTGTTAAATGCAATTTTCACTCTTAAACATGAAATAGTTTATCTTTGATTTTAAAGAAAGCGTTTAAAAAATCAAGAGAAAAAAATCGACACACTGTATATTAAGTCTTCTGTATAAAATGAAAATAATTTGAAAACCTCTTTGTAATATGAAATATTTTTGTTTCAGCAGTGCACTGAAAAACCGCGGGGAATTCCATCATATTGTAACGGTGGTCATAGAAATTGTTTTCAAGTCAACTCTGTTTGGACGCTTTCTTGAAAAATATTTTCAACAACACACTTTATTTTCGATCGCCTTTTTTTGAACTGAAATGTTGTCTGAAAAGAAAATTGTAGTCTTAGCAGAAATGGTTACAAAAATTTGCGGAAATTTTAGCGGCTGTATTTTAAGTGTGTTTTTCCGGGGATTTGCACTACAATTGTGTTGGCCCTCTTCCAATTCACCCCTGCTCTCTCTGCGGTAAAGAGTTGCTGGAGAAAACAGTTCTTGTTACGGTTTTGGCTTTTTTCGTACTTTTGCTATGAAGTAGGGCCGCTTGAATGTTTATGATGAAGAGAGGCACTAAATAGTCACTGAAATCACATCGACATCCATAATTTGAATACAATATCTTGTTTCGGGATCAAATTCATCCTGATTGGTGGTTTACTTTTCAAATACAATGAATGACACGTTTCAAGATCGTAGTTGGTGTTGCGTATTCAGTGACGAAATGGTCATTCTGTTAGGGTCGTCTTCCAAAATTTCAATAGTCGTTTTACGGGAAACATTTTTATGTTCGGAAGACTTTGCAGTAACGAAGATCTCTCTGATGAATAACAATTAAAACATTTACGTGTTAAAACAAGATATAGCTGCACATGTAGAAAAAATATGGGCATCACAAGATGGGCAAAATTTGAAGAAATTCTTATGTCCAGGAAAGGTTTCGCAAACGAGCTATTTGTTGGAGGCTGCAGAACTTGCCTACATTTCCACTAAATCCTATAAACACTGTGAAGTGTCATATAGCACGTAGCAATTGCTTTCATGGGTCACATCGTATACCAATACTTAACCTGATATACATATACAGCGTTTTGGCATGGTTTGTCAAGGAAAACTTTGTTCAGTTCGCTTTGACTGCGAATCATCTGTAACTGTAGATATGACAAGACATGATTTTCGTCTTTTGATGTAAGGAAAACTTACCCAGAGTCGTTTGAGTCTGAACGTGCCTTACGGTTATAGTGATTAATAGCTTTGGATTTCTTAGCAGATGGAAAGGCTGTTCTATGTTCAGGAAACGAAGCAATGTCTGATAAGTTCTCTCAGGTTCATTGGCGTCTTGTGCAGATCTCACGCAAACTGCGAAGACGTCACAGCGTGGCATGCAGAATAGGCATTGCTGAAAAACATTGTCTTTCAACGTGGATGTCATTAATTGCAGAAGCTTGTTTTGGGAAAACATGGACAGAGTTCACCCGCCCAGCGATTAGAAATGTTGCAATGAATGTTAATACAAATGTTAACCCAATCTTTCTGATTTGAACTGTCCAACATCACTTCTAATCGAACATCCTCTCTGAATAAATTCTACCTTGCAGTCGCAGTACCTTGAGAAACACAATCGGATGATATAGCTGTGCAGTGAATGCCGTTTGAATAAACATTTATTGAAATTCAAACTTTTTGTCAGATGTAACAAAGCTATGTGAAAAATCATTGCACTTTTCGTGTTCCACACAATAAAGCTATAAATTGTTTTAAGTTCAAGTTTACCGACAAGAAGTGCTTTCCGAAAACCAAATGTATTTTTTAGCCATTTTCCAAATGTGAGATTAATCAAAAGTTCGTTGGAGCCTTGATAGTTATTATGAAATAAACTTGCCCTGTGTTAGGAAAACTGTCACCATTTTCTTACGTTTTAATAACATTGATATGCTGTGAAAAGTATCCAGTGATTGAACTTCGTATTTTTTTGAAACTGTAATTTTTTCGACCTCTGCTATAAGGCGATGCACGGTTGACGTGTTGCTAAAATGTTAGTTCATTTGTATGTTGAAAGGAACTGGATGTATGTGTGCATTTCTCTCATTTGACTTTATCATCTTGCCGAATTATATCTAGATTGAATCATCTTGATATATATTCTTTTTGTCTCTTTATCGTTCGCTCAGGCCTATCGGGCAAAATCACTAATTTTCAGCAAACCAACTTCAAATGCTGTTGAAATAACTTGGAAGTTTTTGCGTAGTTCTCTCAATTCCACCAAGTGCACAGTTCTGCTGCACGGGATTAGGCAATTTTAGAGAAAACAACAGCAAAGATCTCATCAACTACAGTAGTTGTCCATAATATTCGAAGTTGATCTAACAAGTGATGGCATCTACACGAACAATATTGCGAGGTTAGGGCGAACGTAATCTCGTCGTTTACTTTGACTGCTCGTATGTTATGGCGTGATGCACAACTTGAGAAAAATGATCCTGTACAAGACTTTCATGCAATGTCGGACAGCTGTGAGCGGGTGAACCGAGTTTCGCAAGGATATCATTACGTGTTTTTTCAACAGCCAATCAGAACCCAGAATCAAACTATAAAAACACGCACACAAGCTTCACAGCTCGACAGCGTTGACTACACATGGGCTTCAAATTCTTTGAGAAGTTTAGAACCAAAGACATATTTAGCAGCAAATAGCGTTACGTGTTCGAAAGATTTTCAGATCTTTATCAAAACGTTTAGATATCATGGCGTGAAATGTAGAATTTAGGATAACTTCATTTGCTCTACGTGTATGGAATAATTTGAAACTATCCGCATATATACTGATAGTGTTTATGCGAAATCTGTCATACCTGTACATGGTGGTTCCACTAAACAATCATTTTCCAAGATTAATTTTGAGGAAGTTCAACCAGAGAATTTGTGTTTAAAACTCAAATACCAATACTTTTTTAACGGTTTCAACGTGCACATAGCCTATAAATGCATTTGGCGTTGATCTGAGATTTCTTTGCAATACTTGTCCATTTCATGCAACTTTTCAGACTGTCAAACACACCTGTGAGAATGAAGTTGTTGATTGTTATTGTTTGCCAAGTGCTTGTTGCTTCGGCACTCGAATTTCCTTGCCTTTTTCCATTTCAAAGGTATTCGGAATCGTTGGAGGAGTACAGGCAACTCGACCCAAGTAAGCAAAACCAAAGCTTTGTTTTCAGTTGACTTAATGAACTAATGTGCACAAAGGTGCAGGTTAACAACACTTAAAGCTTTAATCAATGTTAATACATCTTTATTATTACGCATTGCCATTTACTGAATTTACTTTGGTGTTTTGTAAGACTTTTAGGGAAAACATTTTCACACGCACATTGATCAAATCAAGTAAGTGTTGGCGTAAATGTTCGGTACGTGTTTATGTACCAATGAAGCAGGTTTTATGAAATTCTACTAACAGCACGTAGTTGTGCAACACAACTCAAAAACCGCATGTTTATGTGAGCAGATAGTTGAGAAAATGCCAGGTTTATTTGAGAAAACTAATTGAAATGGGAAACATTTTTATTTATACTGAATGTGTGTTAGTTACGAGAATGTAATATCAAATATTTCCTACAGCGTATCTGCACATACGAACAAGTTCACAGTCGTTCAGTGATCACTACAAGCCACGTACTTTCCAATTCACTTCGCTGTCGTTATCACAGATCACTAACCGTGCTTCTAACTCTTGCTTTTGGTCAATTACAGCATGTTCCACACACCTTTGTACAGTATGAGCACTCTCAACCATATTGTATATCTGTATGTAGCTTTCATGTGTTCTGTTGGGATGAAGGATGGCAGAGTGGCTGACGAGGACATCACTGCTTCATCTCAATGGAACTCAGAACACGCTCCCAAATACGGAAGAATTTACAACCAAATTTCCTTC
>Ga0210059_1016795_pt1 | contig 10526 bp, 6 predicted proteins | sample Ectturendosymbi2_FD_188042 | JGI IMG/M metagenome (GOLD analysis project Ga0210059, IMG submission 188042) | Ecteinascidia turbinata endosymbiont from Florida, USA - Sample 2 (SPAdes) (version 2) | ecosystem: Host-associated > Tunicates > Ascidians > Unclassified | place: Key West, Florida... | reverse complement strand
TGTTTAATGCCGCAGTGCTCATACCCGCCTCATCGACCCCACCATCAACGACGCCTTGCGAATTGTGACTGGATGCCTGCGTCCTACACCAGCGGACAACCTTCCAATACTCGCAGGCATCCAACCTGCTGAGCTTCGTCGCATTGGAGCCATACTATCTCTAGGACGCTGTGCCATGGAGCCTGGAGTCGACCATGTCGTCCTCCACTGTCCAATCCATCGACCCCCACGGACTACACGGCCTGACGGTTCTGGACGATGAGACAATCGAATGGCTGCACAACACCTGCCCCGATATCTAGGTGGGCTAGCAGTGGATAAAAGAAGAACTAGCTCAAGCGAAAAAAGAAGACGATATGGTGAGTACAAAAAACACAGAAGGATGAATAAAATGGAAAAATAACAAACAACGAGCACATCATTTGATAACACATACCAGTATTTCCTGAGTTAAAAGGTTGTTTCATATTTCCAAGACAAGAACCTCGACAAACCGTAAGGGTATCTGGTCGAAATGCGCTAACGTAAGTATCTCACTTGCTCACTTAATATTGACAGAATACAATGTCTTGTAAATTTTAGCAAAAAGCTCTTGAAGCTACGGCCTTCAAAGATTGTACAACTTACAGTAACGCTTGAGGAAAGCTCTTCTATAAGAAATCGTTCTTTTACACCATTGCTTCCAACACGTTGAATAAAGTAATTTTCCATAATAAATTATATCTGGTTTGATAAGAATAAACCGAGAAAAACAATTGAAAAACCAGGTAATTTTTCGCAATTCACCGGATTGAAATTTGTGCATGAATTTTGCCAATTCGCATTAATAAATATCATAGGTGTAGAAGCAGGCAATTTTTGGTGATGCAAAGGATATTTTGCCCAAATCCAAAACCTTTATGCGACAAACATTCTGCAAATTTTCTGTAGCTGTTGGTACATCTTATTTTCTTTACTATGTTGCCATTGATTTGAAAATCGAAAATTTGTTCTTGAGATTGTGCTATTAAAAACCCAACTGAATAAGTACGCAAAGTTGTGCAAGAACACTGTCTCCAGCTGGCTTGGTACTCTTGAGCATTTATGCTTCACAGTTCTGACGTTTGGCGTTCCATTCACTTTCCATAGCGGTTCCTGTTAACAAGGAATCTCGCACCTAGCTGAGGTATAGGTCAAAAGCTGCTTCATTCTCTGAAGACACATATGATATATGTAGCATGTATCATATTATTTACGTTATAGGACTATGCCGTGAGCCTCAGAAAATTGTCTGTTCAACTGCACATACATGCAACAAATTGTTTGACAAAATGTGTTCATACACACGCTTTAGTTAAAATTAAAAGAAAAAGATTTCCTGTGATTGCCTGGCATGGGTTCTACTAATATGAAGGAGGTGCCCTGCAGCATACTCGATGTACAATCAATAAAGCACATAAATGAACAACCTTGTTTTTCTCAAACTTTAAGAGAGTCAGTTACTCATCAACTTTCACAAACTAAAACACGAAGCTATTAGTAATAGTTTCTTGATTTTAAATATTTTAATGTGTTTTCCATGACATAATAAATATTTATTTAAAGACTCAACAACAAAACGTAAAATTTCATTATTACTGTTAAAAATACTGTAACTCCTTTGCCTAGTTTGTTGATATTTTGCCCAAATTTTTGACAAAACAACACTTTGGGGTTCACTTTCACCCCCTGAACCCCCAGCTCCTACATCACTGATAAATATCATTGAATTTCAATATTTATAGATTTTTATCCAAATGAATACATAGCGTCTATATTTATGACAAGGGCCAAACGATCCGATTGGGTTTAAAATCTCGCATTTTGCCTGTGGAGCCTTGGGACCCTGTGTGTCAGCCCATGCGTTGCACGCCAAACGCCAAGCCTCGCGTTCTATTCTTTTGTTTTTGCCGTAAATGAGTAAGCAGTTCTGTGCAGTACCGTCCGCATGCGGCTGCAGCGAGTAACAAATGAACACCACAGCGCATTGCAGCAGGCTCACTGTTGCATTACCCTGAGGCAAGTCACTTCCACTTGATAAAGAACGGCATTCGGCGCAGCGGGAAAAATCAATCATGCCAAGGTTTAACAAAATTACCTCGTTAGGTTTAACACAATTACCATACTGCTCACATAATTTTTACAAAACGTGAAAATCTCGCAAGATGTTTGCAAGGTTTTCCATTGAAAAATATAATAAAACTCAGTGAAATGACTGCTATTCATTTTTATAGCAGACAGTAAAAAGAGAAATCGCATAATCATCGGGCTGCTTCAATATTCACTGGTTATGTTTTGTCACAATGCGGGCTGTCGTTTCATTCTTCTTTTCCGCGTTCTTCAGAGACAGTGGCAAAGCAAATCGACAGCATTTTTCCTAAACCGTTTGTCTCGAATGCTGTACACCAAGACGTTGATCAAGCTGAAAAACAACGTATATATACAGTATATCTGTTCGCAACAAGGGGGAAAAAGCTAGGCAATTGCCCCCACCTGAAATTTTTAGAAACTAGGTGAAAGCGACAAACACGTTTCAATTGTTAGGTACAACCAGATGCAACCATTTTGTCTCACCCTGAAAATATTAGATGGTTGCGGCTGTAACAATCTTCACTGTTGTAACATAATGGACTTTGCTTTCGTACGAGTATTTAGTGGTGATGGAAAAATTTTCAGAAAAAAAATGAATACATCTCAAATAATTGCTTTCAACAAAGGGCATGCTACTTGGCAAGTATTCTAAATAGATGAAGTATCTCCATTAAATATTACATCGTTTCGTTGTTCACAAAACTTGGTCGCATCAAACCAGTGTATGAAGCAGTGGGATGCCTTAGTCTGCAGAGAAAAATAGCGAATTTCCGTTCTCATGCATGCATTGACAGCAAGTTCCTTTCCTCAAGTTCTTTTCCGCAAAGCAGCCAGTTCTTTTCCACAAAGCATGATTGCGCGACTGGTTCTCAACCTGCTTAAATCTCGTGACACCATTGCGGTGTTGCAGCGATCTATAGCCCTTGACACATTTCCTCTCTAGCATACACGAATATTGTTGAATGTGTGAAAACAGCAAATGTTTAATTTGACAATTTTAAACCATTTTATTCTGGTGGCTTGGCTTTTCCTGCAATACATTTTATTTCAATTTGCCATGTAACCGCATTACCCATATTACATTTCATACCCAGAGCAAAAGAGTTTTACTAACTTTTATGCACTGGTCCCTTTAAACAATAAGCAGCTTCGCCCTTGGGAGGTCTGCAGCTTAGATGACCCTTGGTCCTTCGCAACCTCCCACTCCCTCATGCATTTTATAAAACGATGTGCTTGGAAGGCATCGCAGTACTACATTATAATAAGCATGACGACGTCATTCATGCGTATGTCTCAAAAGCTTGTTTCATCAAAGTAAATGTATTAGCGCCATCAAGCGTATACTCTCTACTACTGCCATGTATGTATCCTCGTCTTCCTTCATGTATTTGCGTATTTCATGTTACTGCGATGCATGTTCAGCGCCTTGCGTGTGGGAGTGAAGACGTTACACAATACAATTACACAATATTCAAAAAAGACCACTTGGTCAATATGTCTTTAAATTTGTTCAAAAATATGAACAAAGCATTAGCGTCGTTACTTACAAACACAAGTAAGTTGCATGAAACGTACTGGTGGGTAATTGTCACAAGAACAGAAAGATAACGAATGGAATCTTTACCTGTTGGCAATGCAGAAGTAGAAAGATATTGTGAATGGTAATGCGACGTTCGAGCAATCCAAGGAACCACCGAAGTACAGACTGTTCACGACAATGAGGGGAACTGCGTCAATCACATGCAGTTATTATGTTGGGATGTTTTTATCTGTCAGTGTTTTACTGATACGTACATTACAGGTACATAAATAGGTCGCAGATAATTGGAAAAGTTTTCAAGAAACAATGAAAATCAATTTATACGGTTGCTCATTTACTCCATAACCAAGAATCAACTCAGTGTTGACTTTCTCTTACATTATTTAAAACTCAATTTATAGTTCAGAACAAACAAGTCCTTACTGATGGTTAAGGCAAATCCAATCTGCATCATTGCTACAGTCACAAAAACAGTCACTTCCTTGTCACTGGACTCAGATCGCTTTCTGTTTTTCCCTTTCATTTTACTTAAAGCGACCGAACTGCGTCTTTGCAACAGAATCAAAATCGCTGTACCGATAGTCAAAATTGACTGAAACAAACAATAGACTTAGATTGATTAATGAACAAGATAATTATGGCAAGCATGACGTGCTGGAATGGTTGCCAGCACAAAACGCGTGGATAAATTGTGCAGATTAGTTTTCTACTGGATTGAATCATGTCGAAACGTCCGAAAGAAAAATTTTTCTTTTCACTTTATTCAGTATTTGCTACATCACCAAATCCGGAATAGTAGTGTGGGCCTAACGCAAATCAATTCTCGTATGCCGGAAAATTATGCACGGCAATATTTTCATATTTCTAACCTTAATTGAAAAATTGGTCATATTTCGTTTTATACTGTAGGTACCACGACAAAACCACAATTTCTTTGTGTCTATGCGGAATTACAGTTTTCATGTAATCAATCTTTTATTGTTTAAAAGACCATTACAGCGTCGGCAGATTAATGGATTTATAGAAAAACTTTATTAGGCGAAACATCTGCCAATACGCTTAAACGCAACAGAAGTTCATGAAAAAAAGAGTTTTGATTTTTAAAATTCTTTACTAATCATTGGTTTATGTTGAAATGATTTTTTTACCATAAAAACAAATGGAATGACGTAAAAAACTGTCGTTAGTGTGATCACAGCAGATTGGTTGGTAGCCACTACAGATGGTTGAGCAGATATGTAAAACATGAAAAGAAGATGCTGGTATGTGAACGAAAGATGTTCTGGAAACCATGCTGAAATTACAAAAAAAATAAGTAAAAACGTGTTTGAAGGTAGCATGATAATTCGTTCCTTCTCAAACACTATTGCTAAAAGAACGCAGACACTCAGTTATTACTGCACATCATTTCATTACATTGAAAAAGTAGATACCAAGCAGGGTACATAATCAATACAACTTCTTTGCTTGCATTTGCACAAGGTTTGAAAACAAGACAGAAATTGTATTATCAACAAGTGTAATTTGTGTTTGAATAGGCCCAATTTTTTTCGAAAATTCTGCTGTTTGATTTTTCACAAAAATATTATAGTATATTTGGGAAACTTGAAATTGAACATTGTTCACCTGGCACAGAGGCCGACAATATCGATAGCATCCAAACTGCCAAAAGTCCTGCAGGTACTGAAGTCTTGTTGTTGATTCGGTATTTCAACGGCCACTTTATGGCATAAAATCTTTGTCCACTCATGAAGGCCAAATGGTACAAAGAAGAAGTTACTGTCAACAAGAAAAACAATCCTCCAGCAACTGCTTTGGGCGATCCTCTCAAATGGAGTTGTCGATTGTCCAGGTAACCAATATCGTTGTAGATCGTTTCGTGAAAATTGTACAAGGCAACCACCAACAGTTGAAATCCTTGAAAAGATAACGATATCCGTGTTATTTTAGTCAGGTTTAAATATAAAACAAAACCTGATTTTGTATTTACGAGTTTTCAGTCTAATGCACATCGTTTGTCGGGATATCTGTTACAAGACCTAACCAAAATTCATTTAAGAGAAAGCCGCTGATTCTTAGGGCAAATCATCGGCAATATGCTTATCAAGCATGCAAGCAGGACCGTAGCCATGCAACGGCATTCAGGGAAATGCCTCCAATTTTTGTGTTCCCAACTTTTAGTTGTGCCCAGAAAAAATTGTTTCAAAAACACAGCAAAAACAAGATTCTTGCCTCCTTAAAAGTATTTTTCCCCAAAAAAACATCAAACTTGGCTACGGGCCTGCAAGCACGCATTTTCCTATACAAAGGTATTTGCTTTGGTTTATCATGGAAAAAAATATTCAACAGACTAGATCGGCTCGCAATTCTCTATAGTTCAATTTACAAATTTGGCGCCTCGCCTGGTCCATATAATTAGTTTCAACCATGACAAACTGTCTTCGTACATCGACTGGAGCTCAATTTGATGCTAGGAATATAGACGAGCACTCTGTAAGCGCAACGTTTCGAATGTAGCAGTCTCTTCCGAGTAGTGCACACAGGAAAAGCATTGCACACAAGAAGCCAACTATAATGTTATAAACACTGCAAAATCTACTAGCCACATTTATTTATTATCGTCAAGTTCCCATGAACTATTACGCCGTCCACGCAAGACATTACAGTCACACCAGATCTGAAAAAACGTCGAAAATAGATATTCTAATCATTTTGCCAATCACAAATCTTTAATTATAGTTCCCACACAGTAGCGCAGACTACTGGTTAAAGTCATGGAAACTTGTTACATTTGCTTTCTCCAATAGTTGAGCGTCATACACAATTTTTGAAATGTTTATCAACCAATACAATGCTGTTATTTTGCCAAGTATCATTTACCACTTTACAATATTACGTTTCCTGCAAAGTCAGTTTGTAAATGTTACCTGTAAGTGCGTCGGCAACAGCCAAAGAAACCTTCATCATCGAAAATCCATCCTTCAAACGGTTTTTGATAATCACGCACGCAACCATCCCATTTCCCAGCACGATCAACAGCCCGAGAATAGCACAGACTGCAGCGAATATTCCAGCTCCTGTCATGCTACATTCTTCACACTGATTCAAAGTCACGTTGCGGCAAAGAGTGTAAGCTTGGTTGGAGCAGAAAGCAGGCAATCCGCAAAGTTTAGATTGAGTTAGATTGATGTATCCAATCCTAGTGCTTGCAACTGCTGTGTTCTCCAGGGGTACTATTGTCTCTATCCACTCTTCTTCAATTCCAAAATAATCTTGCTGCACCGCAGAGTAAAAAACTTGCTGCACCGCGGGTTCATATACTTGAACCATTACGGAATAGTACTGACGATCAATTGGTGTATAAAAACCTTCTTCGTGTTGTTGTGAACCTTGTACATTAGCTGTTAGATTTAGTTCCCATTGTGTTGTCGTGTCATTTTGAAGAAATGCAGGTGTGAAACTGCTGGCATTGGAATAAAAAAATGCGTCTGTTGACTTTGAATTGCTTTGATTAATTGTCCTCATCTTCTCTTTGAGCGCTAATGGAGATTGCAGTCTGAAATAGCCATTAATGTATGACTAATTACCTTCTTATGAAAAGTAGCTTAGGCTTTAAAGTAAAATATGCAACGGATAAGCATTTTCTCAATTTATGATAGTCTTTGAGGTCACGAGTGACATTTGATTTCCACCACGTAAAACACTTTCATGAAAAAATTTCATTAGTGCTCCTGAAAGTTTTTCTTCAAATTTTTTTATCTTGTTATGTGGATATTTGTACCACGAAAATCTTGGTTAATTCTGGCGAAAGTTAAAATGAATAATGTCAAATAATGAAACAGCTTGGTAAATTACATGCCGTCAGTAAATAAGTAATTACTTGATAATCTAGTTAATTAAAGAAGCAAGTTATACAAAAATTTGGGCTATGAAATATAAACCTGTCATTGAGAAATAAAACAACACTTCCTGCTACAACAAATTTCGCTTTTTGAAATACGGTTATTTTTTCTGTTTGAGGAGAAATTACATAATATCCGCGGTGCAATGTTTCTTTTCTGATATAAATTTCGTGAGAAAATTAAGCACTTTACAGTAATTTGTTTTGTTCATGCAGCTCATACACCGTTGAAAATCGAGATCATGTGACTTGAACTACAATTTATAGCGTTCTTTTTCTAACACAACATGCAAGAAATTAAAGTGTCAAATTTAGATTTTGCTGCGATGATTCAGGTTGCAAAGCATATGAACAGTGATTTTCAACCATTGCTATATGGTACAATGCTTTTTGAATCTTAAACTTATGGCGCCTTTGTCAAGTAATCTGAACGTTAGAGGTATCTTCATAAAATTTTCATAACCATTCAGAATGTCTTTAGTTTGTTCACTAAGATGTAGAAGCATTTTCAGTTGTAGCACACTATAGTACACACAACATCCACTGCTCTTGAACATACTGTAGATAACTGCTGCAAATCACTCAGTGACTAAGTTTTGATTTGCCCTTCCACTCTTTAGAAAAGCGGTCGATGCACAACTGACAATCTGTGGTTGGCCAGTATGCAATAGGTGGAATATACAAGCCTAACATGAATCATTTGTTTTACTTCTTCTTCGTCTTTTGAGCCAGTTGTTCAAACCACTACTCGGCTGCACTAGATCTCGGGGCAGATATTGAGCAGCCATTCGATTGTCTCATCGTCCAGAACCGTCAGGCCATGCAGTCGATGGGGAGGTTGATGGATTGGACATTGGAGGACAACATGGTCGACGGTTTGTTCTTCTGCGCCACACTCACAGGCCGCAGAGGAAGCCATACCTCATTTGTACAACCAGGGGCGGAAACGTCCGATACCGGTGCGAAGGCGTCACCAGGTTAATTTTGGTTGATGAATGCTTTATCAACAATTAATCGATAAAAAGTTTTCACCCATTCCAGCAAGTATACACCAAATCCAAATAGGGTCTAGCACACCCCTCTCCTCCCTGTAGCGGTGCCACCAGTTGAATGAAGCTGGTTACTTTTAATTAAATCACTCAGGATCACTCAACCAAAATTTTTAAATTAGATTCCATTTGAGTTTCAGAGCGTTCACATTGGCTTGTCGAAATTTGTTTGGCATATTTCGTTGAATTTCATTTGATTTTGAGACTTAGTTACGTAATTTGCCTTGTTTAAAATTAATATGAGTTCAATAAAATTTGTTTATGTTCCTGGCAAGATTTTTTAGCCTAAAACAATGAAATGCCAAATACATGCATACACACGCACACAGAATAGATATGCTCAATTCTACTCAGTATAGAAACACGCCAACGTGATTTTAATCAGTTTTAGCTGTTTTTATATAAACACTTCATACTATCGTGGAAAATAATCCTTTTATCATCAAGTGACATGCCCGATTTTTACTCTTTAGGTTAAAATAGTAAAAGTGCTAAGGAACCATCTAGATTGCGAACTAAAGCAATTGTTTTAAGCCTAGTTGCAAACTTCTCATTGATTCAGTGCAGGGGTCTCCAAACTTTCTTGCCAGAAGGCCACATAAGCTATTAAACAACCCTTCAAGAGCCGGACGTCTTACGTAATGTGTTTTTTCGGACATGTTACATTCTACCAAATCACAGCACCACGCAACAAAAAATTTTTTGTGTCGAGGTTGGGATGTTTTCTGGATAATTTTTGGCCGCTGAATCCGAATTTGGCGTCTTGTTTCTCCTGCTGTCAGTGTTTTTCAAGATATTTACAATATTATATATATTTTTCTCTAAATATCTAATTAGCTAATTAGTCCAATATTTTTACTAACTTACAATACAACGTTTGAACCTGAAACCCCAGCAGGTCATCCAAAGTATCAAAAGACTCGGATTGTAGCCTAGTTTAATACTACTTTATTGTTAGCTAGAATATGTCATCGAAAAGAAAATGTCGTCTGTCACCAGATTCATTTTGCTATATATGTGGATACTACATAGGCACCAAGCAACAAAAGCACAAGATTTCTCCCGGAACGAAATTTGTCTCTGCATATAGTTCTTACTTTGGCATGCCTGTCGGAGACCAAGGCAAAACATGGGCTCCTCATGTTTGCTGTAGAAGTTGTCGGTCAACCTTGGAAGGATGGTTACGAGGAAAAATAAAGTGTATGCCATTTGCAATTCCTAGAATTTGGCGGGAGCCTACTAACCATCTAACTGACTGCTATTTTTGCATGGTAGATGCGTCCCACTACAGAAAAAGCAAAGACAAAAAAAGTATTGTTTATCCCAGCATACCATCCTCAATTGCTCCAGTTCCACCTTGTGAAGATTTACCTATTCCTAAGCCACCCAAGCTAGAGTCACTTTCTAGTGCCAGTGTTTCTGAAGAAGGCAGAGATGCAGACTTTGATGAGGCTAGTACAAGCAAAGAGCCGCACTTTCCTAATCAGCAAGAAATGGATGACTTGGTCCGAAGTATGGGACTACCCAAAGAAAACGCAGAACTTTTGACCTCACGACTCAAAGAGTGGCATTTGCTAGATCCTACCTGCAAGGTAACTAAGTATAGAAAACGACATTTGCGTTTTGCAAGTTTTTTCACCGTTTCACAACCTCATTCTTTGTGCTATTGCTCAGACATATTTGGACTTTTTAACGAAATTGGAATAGACTACGACGCCTCAGATTGGCGCTTGTTCATAGACAGTTCAGTAAAAAGTTTGAAAGCTGTATTGCTCCACAACGGAAATGAATTTCCATCAATTCCTGTGGGTCACTCTGTTCACATGAAAGAAGAATATGACAATGTTAAAACATTGTTAGACATGATCAAATACACCAGCCATAATTGGGAATTATGTGGGGATTTCAAGATGTTAGCCTTCTTACT
>Ga0210059_1016794_pt1 | contig 10526 bp, 8 predicted proteins | sample Ectturendosymbi2_FD_188042 | JGI IMG/M metagenome (GOLD analysis project Ga0210059, IMG submission 188042) | Ecteinascidia turbinata endosymbiont from Florida, USA - Sample 2 (SPAdes) (version 2) | ecosystem: Host-associated > Tunicates > Ascidians > Unclassified | place: Key West, Florida... | reverse complement strand
TTGCATTGTTGATTCTCAGCAAAGAGAAGATTTCTCAAAGTGAGAGAGGGTTATTTTGCATTGTTGATTCTCAGCAAATGGGAGTTTCGTGAAGAATATGTACAGACCATAAAGTGTCTGCTACAAAGGTTTCCTTCGTCGCTAGGTTCTGTTGTGACACCGTGAATGTTTGTAAAACACCACGCCCTTCTCTTTAGATACATTACGACCTTCTCTCTAGATACGCCACCATGTTGTACGACGCCCTTGCAAGTGTAATTTGACTTCCTGTAACACTGTTACTTGATTATCGTGGATCTTTTCCCAAGTCATAGCAGCCACCGGAGACTTATCTTTGAAGTTGAGCCTTAAACCTGAATATAAGTTTACAAACAACGATTTTTCACGAACAGAATACTCCGATATTTTTCCAAAAAATGTCATCAGCACTGCGAAGTTGAAGTTTTCCGAAGTTCTGTCATTTTTCCTACCTGCTTTGGTTGCTTCTTTTCTGCAAATGGTGCAGACATAAAAACATTGCACTACAAAAGTTTTACTACGCCATATCGTTACATTATTCAAAGTCTCAAAGCGTGTGACCGAGAGTCCGAGACCTGTAGCCTTCGAGACCGATACATGACCTGAAACATTGGAGTCTGAGACTCGCTAAAACAAGTCACTGCTTCGTACCCCTTGTAAAATTTCTCCAGAAGGCGTGCCTGACGTTCTTTGCAGCGTGATTCGTAATTGAATTGATGAATCTCATGAGTTGACACAGACGTGACTTAAAATATATTTAAATGTCTTTGAATTGAAGATCTTGTGACTCAACAAATATGACTCCTCCGCCTACTCCCTGACAAAATTGAATTTCAATTTGTTGGATATCAAGAACAGCTCAAGTTTTTTGTTAGGTAGACTAAAAACATCCCGCAGTTGTCTATTTTATTATCATATTTCATGATTATTGCTTGGTGAAACATCGTTTGATAATGCACTAACAGCATCAAACCATCATGTGTGATCGTGGGTGAGACGGCGTCACGGCGATATGGATATTCCTGGTATTGACGCTCAGGAATTTTTCGAGGCTGTAGAATTGGATAAGACGGCGGGCTCCTGCGCCACCTAAGCAGAACTGTTGCTAGGCAGCAAGCAATTTTATATGATCAAATTGTCTGCCTTTTACGAAGGATTTCAAGTAGGCCAGCTGTAGGAATTTGTGGAGCTCTAGCACTGTACCTGGTTGTCGTTGGTGCTGGCGTGTGGAAGCAGATGAGGAAAAAGTTTTTCCTGGATCTGATAAATTCGATAGTACAATAGCTCTCGTTCATCACCAAATGTGTGCAAACCAAAATTCATAGTCCGCTCCATCGCATTTCATTTCAATCGACCGTTCAACAAACAACAAACGTTTTGTCGGATCAAATAACAATGAAGATTGCGCTAACTCGATCAGATAGCGGAACATTTGATCCAGTGACGAAGCGATACTTATGGCCTCCAGGAGTGAATGCTACAGGTCGTCGAATGCTTTTTTCAGGTATATTACATCATTCTCCATTCATAACAGGCTTGGCCTGTATGTCAGTCGAGATCATCTGCTGGTACTACCCTTTTCAGAAACCTAACTATGTGAGACTGCAATGGGCCAGTTCTTTAATTACCTATCCCATTAACTTCAAGGAAACCTGGCTCTTGTTAAATATGCCAGAAATACCATGACCTCCAAAGCAATTACCACTTTGAACCAGTTGCAGTTGAGACCACTGGTGTATATCTGTATTGCAAGTCCACCATCCATTTTTTGAGTGGCCTTGCAAAGAAACTTATTGATGTGTCTGGTGACCCCAGGGAGCAACAGTAGCTCCACAGTAACATCTGATCTGTCCCTGGCTGTGGTCAGAAGAAACGCTGCCAGCAGCTTGATCTTGGCCTGTGTGTAAGTTTGATCTAATTTTGTATAGCTAACCACTTTTTGTGCTCTGTGTCTGTGATATGGACCACGAGTCTGCAATAAAATATTATTATCTGTTCTTTTCTTATAGTTGCTTTTAGTGTACTGAGTAGTATCGCTGCCTGCCACTTGACCTTGTATCAGTGTATAGCTATTGCTTTCTGAATCCTCATTCTTTTTGTATGTTTCACTGTCTGTTGTGCAGTGTAACTTCTGTTGTGCAGTGTAACTTTGCGCATTGGTTAAATATTTTGTCAATCACACAGCCTATGATTATACTACAGCATTGTGTTATGTTCCACATCACTTGAAACCTCTGAGGTTTATACTCCTGTATTAATACTACAAAAATTAAAACTTTACAGGATTGCAAAAACCTTACTTGTGCATAGCAAACTATTTCAGCAAAACAATTGTCAACATTTTGAATAGCCTTCATTTGTAGTTCTAATCATTAAATTGTTGTACTATCACAAAGCTTGAAATTTAAGATTTTTTGTAACAACATCAGAGTTAAAACTAAAGTGTCATATGTCCTAAGAAACAATTATCAACAGCAAAATTTTTTCTGGTTGCCAAATTGCAAAAGTTAAAATAGCTTGACTTTTCAGCATAATTTTATCAGCAAATGTGTGGTTTCATTTAAGGAAGTCAAGTTATAGCAATATTTTCAATAAGCAAATCTTAGTCAGTGCCACAACAAATTTTCACAAGCCAAATTTGAAAAATATTTTATGTTAAAGAAAGGTAGTTTTTCATGCTAGTACCGGGGTTTTCCGGAAGGCTGCCCAGTCTTTAGTCCACCCATGGGCGCTTATTTTAGGAGGGCGTTTGTATGGTGCTAAGATATCAGTTGAATACTATTTGTACCTGTTCTGCTGTTCCCTTACACTGTACGTCCAATGTTATACAGAGTTTGAAAATTATTTAGATATTTGTGCCCATGCTCCAGACTGTATTGTGTGCCATTATGACATATAAGATGATTAGCCATTATCACATACAATGTAAAAAGCCATTATGACATACAAGGTGCTTCACAATGCTGCCGTATAACAGCCCGGGCAGTTATTTGGTCCATGTCTTATTTTCCCAATGTGTCTATTTTCTTATTAATGGCCCTGGGTGGCCTTCTAGAAAACCCCGGTACCATTTTTGCAATTGATAAATGCTATGGCAACTCAAAGTGATACTGGCTTCATTTAAATGTGTCTAAATAACACAGGTTCTTACTTCTTAGCTATTGCTAAAATATACTATAAGGTTTTTTCTAGTTGAACATAACATTCCAACTAATGATTCATGTGCAAAATGATTCATAATACATAAGTCACACAACAATGGATCAAAAGCTAAATCGAAAGGCATTTATAAACCAAGATATAGGTAGCATTGGGCTAAAGGTATGTTTAGCTGCTGAATATCTTGGCATGAAACTAGTGTTTTTTTACTTTGTAGATAAATTCTCTAAAGATGTATTTGAAACAAGCAGGAGGAAGGATGTAGTTAATATCAATTAACACATTATTGCTGCCAAATTTGGCAGCGTGCATGATATTTTGATGCACTAATTAACTGTTTTCGCATGTTTTCTACCACATAACCAATATTTGCAAATTTGTTTGAAACAAGCAGAATGAAGATTAGGTAATCTTTTTGTTTTTATTTGAATGCTGCACCAAAAAAATAATAAAGCCATACAAACAAAGATACATAGATTTGACAGACATTTACGTAAATTGGTATACATTTGCTTTTTTATAACAAGCAGAAAAAAAAATTAATAGAACTTAATTGCAATAAAATTTTCTAAATTTTTCCAAATAAAATTTGCTAAAAATTGTTTTGAAAACAAGTAGTAGCATTTTTTCAAGTTTTTAGATTTTATTATGACTTTATCAACCACAACTTTATTTAGGAACTAAACATTATGTCAGTGCTTATAACATTTCATGATACAAATCTTTCCTTCCCTAAAAAGCAGATGAGCAAACAACTAGTGTGGCCACAAACAGATGTAGCAAGCAACTGTTTTTGCAAGCTTACACCCGTGATATCAGAGCTAGCTTGTAAGACATAGAACTTTAGAAGAGTGAGTCATATAAAGTAAGTAGCAAATTTAAATCAAACCATATCAACTTCCTAATATTTTATAAAACGTAGATATTCTTGTCTGTTACCACATTATAACACTAGAAACCTTTGTTACAAAAAACTGCTTCAGCAACAATCGCTCCTAGCCTACAACCTTGAAGTAACTATTGTAACTTTGATCTAAAGCAGTCTTTCCCAACCTTTTTAAGACATGGACTACTTTTGGACCGGTAGCAATCTTTGTGCATGCAATATAGACCAAGATTACGAGACTGTTTTTTTGGTCATTTTTCAGTGATAGACCAAAATGTTTTTGAAATGATCGAAAAACATTAAGTCGTTTCAGTCCGAATGTCTGAAAATATAAGGTAAAGAACACTGCTTCAGCGAGTTTTGATACAACTGTGAGACAAATGACCGAAATGTCTCAGTGACCCAAACGTCTCAGCAAAAAAATGACTGAAATGTCTCAGCAAAAAAAACAGCTACAAGATTAATACAAACACTAGTTTAGCAAATTTAGTTTATCGCCCACATTCACAAATTTCAATGAGAATCATGTGTATGAGTTTCATTCACAAGTTTGTCAAAATAAGGGCCTATGTTTATCAACACGCACCTGATGTTGTCTTCTGGTTAGTTTTGGTGCTTAGAGTTAAAAATAGTTGCAGTGATAAAAAACAGCTTCACAATGGTTGATAGTTGGAAAAAGCAACAGAGCTTTTGTTGCATGCCAACACAAATCAGAGAGATTTGGTTCCATTGACTGGCAGATGGGGCATCCACTCAAACTTAAGTCAGAAACTCCACAGCTGTTGACTTTGCAGCTCAATCAGCTATTCAGCAATGCAGCTATTCAGCAATGCAGTCCACTTCGCAGTGAACCTGTAGCTCTGGCACCTCAAACTCAGTTAAATGTTTTGATGTAGTTGTGAGAAGGGACATATCTATCCAACTTGAAAAGATGTAGTAAGGCGCTCAAGACAGATTTGATGAATGCAGCGCAGATCAATTTCTACCTCTTCAGCAAATATGTTCAATGCCAGAAAAGCAGCTCTTTTTTCACTTTTAATTCAATGGATCCACAACTATATGTTACCTTTAAACGTGACGATGTCTTCAACGCATCTAAAATATTTTACCTTTTCCTTGTATAGAGATGTTTAGCTGGTTCAAACATATAGAAAATCACATAAGAATAAGTACTTGGCAATCCACTTGTTATCTTTGTATCATTCTTGAAGCAAAGTTATGATTATGTTATTTTAATAAAGCAACAGTGTCATTGCATGGGGCACTTTTTCCAGCATTTTTCCTCATGATAGTCAACGTATGTTCAAGTGAAACAAACGCCCACAATGTTCCGCCCCATCTCACACAAAGCAGCAAATTAACGAACGCATAAGTGACGGCACTTAATGTGACTGACAGCAGACAAAATATATTTTAAAACTAATGTCAGATCTTCTTAAATTTCTTTTGCTGCCAAATTTATTCTCAGCGAAGAAGACAGTAGTTACCTAAATATTTTTGGTTCCCATCATGTGGAAGCACCATCGGCACATACAGACATGCAGTGAGTCCATGAAAACTGATGTTCCTTAACACGTTCCATTCCGGGTTTGAGAATTGGTTGGCCAAATTCCTAAACGTTCCCTACCGGTATGTTTTTCGGCAATTGTTATCAGAAGTTTGCACCTTCATAGGACACCTTTGAAAAGTCGCCAAAGGGCAAAAATTCGCACCACCGTCGTCTGAGGCACATGAGAGCGCATGAGTCAGTCTAGCGCTTGTCGCAGATCAAACGTTGGCTTGCCGATTTGCCTATACCCTTTCCTCATGCAATCCACAGTTCTTCAAATATTCATAAAGGTTTTAAATATAACGTTCTTTCCAATTACGCTGCATTCATTGCGATTCATGATACATGCCAAAACCAAACCTAACAACGGTCTCAGTGGAGTTGAGTTGAGTTGCGTTTTCGTGAGCTTTTTCCTTTCGATTTGTGGCCTACCAACCGCATCAATTTTGCCAGATTTCACGTGCAAAAAATCAACAAGTTGAAAATCTAAATAATTGGTGCATTATTCTTTGCTTGGAAAGCTTCCAACCCATCGAAACCTTGGTTTATGCTGTATTCACTGCGTTTTTTGTTCTTTTCAGAATTCAAACCTGCCAATGTTCTTGATGGAGGTGCCTTTTCACGAGATTATTTTTCTTTCGAATTTGTAGCTTATCAATCGCTTCAACGTTGCCAAATTTCATGTGCAAATAAGCACAAAGTTGAAAAAACAAAGACACTGGTTCAATGTTCATGACTTGAAAAGTTTTAAAACTATTTTAGGGCCATTCTGTGTCAATTCTCAGGAAGTGGTCAAGGCACCCTATCCATTTTTCCTGAAATTTTACTCAAATTTTCATTACCCCATATGATAAAAATCTGCATAATTTGAAAGAAAACTGTCAAGAAATGGCATAAATATAAAGCTTTTTAGTTGGGGAGCATAGCCGGGAAGACACAAATTATTCACATTTGGCCATGTTTAAAGCCTTACTACTGCCGAACTACATTTAGTGAACAATCCCAATATTTCAGGAATGCTAGTAACTTTGCCAAATATTGAAAAAATAACATTATCTATATTGTGACTTTCAAAGGTCAATGGTCATGGTCCCCCAAAGTTGACTGGTCCTAGCTCTTGCTACAAATTTTCGAAAAATTTTCAAACATCGCCACGGTTTCCTTTCGTGATAGTTTTCGCTCATATTTGGTAGAATTGTTGCTGAGAAAATTATCTTTGACCTTAGAAAATTTTATTGCAAAATTATCAAAAGGTTTGTGAGATATCTTGGGTTAAACTTGGCATGAAATGAAAAAACTAGAAAAGTGGGATACCTTTGTCGCCTTGGTTCCCCAGTCATGGGTAAACCTTTTGATCTCATAAACCTTTTGATATTTTGCAATAAAATTTTCTAAGGTCAAAGATAATTTTATCAGCAACAATTCTTCCAAATATGAGCGAAAACTATCAAGAAAGAAAACCGTGATGAGGTTTGAAAATTTTCGAAAATTTGTAGCAAGAGCTAGAAACAGTCAACTTTGGGGGCCTTGACCTTTGAAAGTCACAATAAAGATAATGTTATTTTTTCAATATTTGGCAACGTTATCAGCATCCCTGAAATATTAGGGTTGTTCACTAATGTACTTTGGCAGTAATAAGGCTTTAAACATGGCCTAATATGATGAATTTATGCCCGCCTGGCTAAGCCCTGCAACTAAAAAGCTTTATAATCATGCCATTTCTTGACAGATTTCATTTAAATTTTGTGGATGTTCATCATATGGGGTAATGACAATTTGAGTAAAATTTCAGGAAAATTGGAGAGGGTGCCTTGACCACTTCCTGAGAATTGACACGGAATGGCCCTTTAGGAACCGCAAAAGCTAATTTATGGTCTTGCTTGTCGGTTTTTCAGCGATAACTCGCGAACCACTGAAGGTATGTCGACAGGTAAAACATTGCACGAAAGTTTCTTGTGAAATCTTCCAGATAGGTCTAACAGCAAGTTATGTTTGCACTTGAAATTTCTGAGAAAATCCGATTTTTTGCCTTGTTTCTTGCCTTTTTGGGAAAGTTCTTGATGATTTTCAAAAAAATTTATTGCCACCGTTTTAGTTTTTTTGCAAGGAATATACCTGGCCTCGAGTGCTTTCAAGGACTATACTAAGCCACATGCCATTGTTTTAGGGTTGGGAAAAAACAATGTTGCAGCAAAAAAGGCAATTTGAAAAAAAGCGATTTTTTTAGGTTTTACGCCAAAATCGCTGCTGATACTGGATTTCAGGGTGCAGCATTGGAACAACGCAAAAATACAACTAATAACGAAAAGCCGAAACTTTTCAAAATGTTTCATTGCACTTTTTGTCACTTTTCTTCAATTTTCCAACACTTGTCAGAAATTTTTTTGATCATTGGCATAACTTTTTTTATTCTCGTTACTTCTGCTTCAAATTTGGTAGGATGTTATAGGATGCAGATGTGAAAATGTACTGCAACTTTCAGATTTTTTTGTGTTTGGTACTGGAGATATGATATTTTACATGTGAAAAATGACCAAAACTCCCCTATGAAATCAACAAATTTGTTTTTGTACTTTCCTAAAAATTTGCACAATTCTTATACAAATATTTTTACAAACTTTGAGTCTTGGCCGACATTTTCTGTGCCGAATGAATTTTTCTAACGTGTTTGTAGATTTTTGTACAGGTTTTTGAACATACCCACTGCTTTTGTTTTGATTACTTTGTTTTTTCCCCTGTTTGAGTTAGCCAATGACGTCACAAAGCTATCGCCAATACTTCAAAATATGCGCAGTGAAAAAACTTTCATTACAATACCTTCCTGGTGAACTTAACTTTAGCGGTTTGCGAGTTACCGCAAAAATTGTGTCGTAATGTCAATATATCAGCTTCTGCGGTCCCTAAAGGGTTTCTTGCGAGAGTAAAAATACCAATTATCTCAGCGGATCCGCCTCTTTGCGAGATTTTTTTTCCACTGCCAAATTTCTTGCAACAAGTTGAAGCAAGTAAAAACATTCGTGCAATGTTCATTGCTTGAAAAGTTACCCTGGAATGTTAACGTTGTTGGTATGTCACACGATCACTGACCCAATGCGAATTTTACTCGTTTTCAAAAAAATAATCTTGGTTATTTTTGACCCAGGTTATCAAAGGTGAAAGTTTTGTTCTTTTAGGCTTTTTGGCCAAGGATACCAATGGTGAAAGTTTTTGTTTTTCTTTGTCATTTTTGGCAAAGGATACAAACAGTGAAGTTTTTGTTTTTTCTTGGTCATTTTTGGCCAAGGATACCAACGGTGAAAGCTTTGTTTTTTCTTGGTCATTTTTAGCAAAGGTTGCCAACGGTGAAAGTTTTGTTTTTCTTTGTCAATTTTGGCCAAGGATACCAATGGTGAAAGTTTTGGTTGGTCTTGGTCATTTTTAGCAAGGTTACCAATGGTGAAAGTTTTGGTTGGTCTTGGTCATGTTTGGCCAAGGATGCCAATGGTGAAAGTTTTTGTTTTTCATTGACATTTTTGGCCAAGGTTACTTTTATTGGCCACTTCGGTTATGAATACCAATGATGAAAGTTATGTTGGTGATTTGAGATTTTGAGCAACCTCTGGCATCCCGCTCTGCCAAACGTGAGTTCGCGTTCGCTGGAGGCAATCTCTGGCACCCCACTGTGCAAGCAGGAGTTTGCGCTCCGGGAGGCAACTGCTGGCATGGGATTGCAAGTACGAGTATACTCGTGCACCGGTAGGCAAGCGTTGGCATGCAAGTATGAGTATCTCGTTCCTCGGAATGGAACGTGTTAATAAAGGAATCTACTTTCTTAAATATTTTCTCTCCTATGGTATGTTTGGCAAGTGGAGGGCAAAAGAGAAACTGTTCCACATATTATGTAGTCGTCAGTCGCACGCATCACATGAACACCATGAACTGTGCATCGTTTCCTAAATCTGTAGTCTCGCCCAACTCTAAACTAAGATTTCCACTTTGCTTCACAGCAGCAGTAGTTTAAGAATATTGACAGAGAGTTCTTGGATGTACCACTTGATGGTGTTGTTTGAAAAAAAGGAACCACAGGTAACTTACTAGCTATGGCATCACTACAGATTATCCTGGCTCTTTTCATTTCTGCTGGTTTGACCGAACTCTCTCCTGCTGTATAGAGCACTTTTGCTCTTGCATTTTTCCAAGCAACAGAAAAAGAAGCACACTGCTTAACTATGGGAGTAAGCTTTTATTCCTGAAGTAGAAGAATGACAAGCACAACTCGCACCACCTGGAGTTTTTCTCTTTGAAAAAGCTCAAGGGTTTTGTCTACATATTTTATATATTTTTACTTGAGATGCCGACATAGTTTAGCTTCTTGGAGAGATGTGTGAGCAAGGATTCTGAGCATTATACACACTATGACCAGATTTCACTGTTTACTTTGACTAAAGTAAATTTGAGTTTCAAGTAGCTGTCGGTATATGCAAACGCTTGCTTTCATTTAGCAATGGTAAACTAAGACGGTAAAAGCTAACTACGGGTTAGATAACATCTTTACAAAAAGCTACTGACCACACTACCTCAAAAGTATAAATGCCATGTGAAATAGCAAAATTTTTGAATTTTTCACACTGGTTGGATGCATTTAATTGCTGTATGAACAAAACCATCCATTGTATAAAGTTTTTTAAATATTATTGTTTGATGGCATTAAAGCAGACTTGTTTGCCCCTAGTGCTTGTGGCTTCATCCAGTGCTTTCCACAGACTCAGTTTTATTTCATTTCATTTGTTTTATTTGGGAAACAAACACATACGAAAAAAAAAACAACAGATAAACAAGATAAAATAAACAAGCAAACTCATGAATAGAAATACAATCAAAATTATATATGCATCTTCCCGGGGTACCTAATATAACCAGGTAGTTTTCTAGTTA
>Ga0210059_1016793_pt1 | contig 10527 bp, 7 predicted proteins | sample Ectturendosymbi2_FD_188042 | JGI IMG/M metagenome (GOLD analysis project Ga0210059, IMG submission 188042) | Ecteinascidia turbinata endosymbiont from Florida, USA - Sample 2 (SPAdes) (version 2) | ecosystem: Host-associated > Tunicates > Ascidians > Unclassified | place: Key West, Florida... | reverse complement strand
TTTTCTCCCTACAGGTATTAGGGCAAATTGTACTTCACTTTCCCATTCATTCCTGCTTATTATGAATGAAAAAGATAGGAAATCAGAAGTTTTCAGCTATTTTAAGAAAGCCATACGTGAATGTCCTGCCAGAAGCCATATTACTTCTTCAAACAAATGGCTTTTAAACACTTATTATCATTTATGTGCAAATGTGTGAATGTTAGAAAGAACACATTCTGAGAGAGGTAATCGACTTTATATGTGTCGCATTCTTTGCATGGTTTGCCTGGGAAGAAACATTGGCTGGCATCACTGAGACTGCAACAGGCAAAGCATGAAACAAGTGCAAAACACTTGGTCGATTAGAACTGATCTGTGTCATAATACTTGCATACAAATGCAGTTTTCGAAACAGATGTTTTCTTGATTCTGGTCATGAGGAATAACAAAAGGTCCTCAGGCATTAACAGCAAAACCAGTGACTGACTTTCTAGAATCTGTTTTTTTACCATTAACTTGAGTGACATTTCTATTAGTAACTATTCTCTGAATCGTCTGAACTTGTGATTGTTGTTTGTTTGCTGATTTTCTCATGGTAAGGGTGCTATTTGCAAAAACTACCAGATTAATCTACTCAAATAAATGTGACATATTCTTTTAGTTTTGTGCACTAGCTAGGCTATTTTTCGTTTTCCAGTTAACTTGAGGTACACCAATATAATTAAAAATATTAATGTGTAAAAACGAACAGAAGTCAGAGCCGTGTTATGAAAAAAGATAGCTCTTGAACTTGAGCTATACACATGAACACCAGGAGCTTTGAGCTGGAGCAGTATCATTTTTATGACAGCTCCACAGCCTTGGTTATACTTATAAGTCATCTGCAGATGTCCAAATCTGCTTACTCTGCACAGTGGGCCATGCAGCTACTTTTTTGTAGATTCTAAACCATGGTAGGTTATTTGACAGTATATACATTCCTTCACACCAACCATTTCATCAAAATTGAATCTTAATAATCTGCAAGTACCACTTGTAAAATTTCCAGCATGACCCAACCAAAAATCGCACCAATTTTAGCTGCTACAAAAAGGCTTGTGTTACAGATATCTGCATCGCCTTGAACTACTGAGGCAAATACAAGACAAAGATGGTAATTTGGGGCATTAAACTAATAGGAAAGCAACCAGCAGCAATAGAGTTCACCTGACAAGATCACTCTACTGATACTAGGTTACACTATTATTATATAAGGATAAGTGAATTATGATGATTTGCTTGTAGTGACTATCACAGTGACTTGTTACTTATGGGTGCCACTACCGGACCAGTGACCATTTATTTACATATGGCGCCATGTTGAGGCCGCCCCATTTGTTTATACATTGTATTATTCAGCTAGCTTTAAAAAAATCAGACTGCGTTGGAAACGACTCAATATTTTTTGTTTGCATTTTGCAACAATTTTTTTAATTCATCAACCATATTCAGTGATGGAAACACACAAACTATACATTTTACAACATTAAGAAATGCAATAGGCATAACATTTCCAAACAAAAGCAAAAACAATTTTTATCCACAAAAATCATGAAGATGGAATTCTATTAATTATCCACAGACCGTAGTGGAGTACCACAGTTGCATGTAGGTCCCACTAAGCACAAACTAAAGCATCACCGAATGAGGTTAAACAGGCAGAGGTAGAAACAGATTGTGAAAAAGTTTAACAGTAAACAGTATTCTGATAAGTGTCAAGTACATGAAAAACAAAATAAGGTTATTTGAGAACTGAAGAATGGAGTATTTAGTTCTATAAAAATTGTTATTTTATTCGTACTGTTACGACCCATGACATATATCTACCTATTGCATAACTAATATTGGTATCATGACACTGGCGCCATTATGCTGCTTTACAAATGCGAGCGTAGGAATCAAATTGAAGTCAACATCTGTGAGATCCTGGAGGTGAACATCACTCCGTTTGCCTTGAAAGCCTCATATTGCAGCAAGGGTACTCCTCAGAAGTTAAAATATGAGCTTTGTTCTAATGTAGATCATGACAGATAACTTACACAAGGATTACACATAACTTGCATAAGGCTATTTCAGACAGACACTTTGCAAAACATTTGGGATCATGCATGAGATCTTATTAAAAGTTAACTTTGAAGGTATTCTAGATATTCTTGATTTTTCGGTTTTTGATTCAAAAGTTTGTATATTGTTTCCCTTAATATTAATCAAAACATCAGCTTTTAAATATGTCAACATGACTTTAAAGTTTATTGGAAAAAGTTATTCCTGTAGCGGGACTAAACTAATAAACACAAAAATGTTATTAGGCCTAGTGTTACTCTAAAAAGAAACTTCAGGTTGTACAGCAGAGTATATAAAATTTAACTAAACTAACTACTGATTACATTTCGCTAGACCACTTAAATTTTTTCTTGGCAGGATGCATCATTACAGTAAATATTTTCATAATCATAGTCTTAGCCCAAGCAACTTTGCGTGAATGCATTTTCCAAAAGGTAAGACCAGGCTGTTAGGTTTCTTCGCTCACTTTTGTCAACAAATGCTTACTAACTAAAATTTTAAAACCGGAAACAATCCTTATGTTTTAAATAATGATAACTAGCCAAGATTTAGTATGAAAACATAGCATTTTGATCTATTAATTAAGCTCTATTTGCAGTTCATAGGCCTAAGTGGGATTAAAAACGACTAAGAACAGTAGTTAGACAACGTGGGGTTTCAGCACAACTGTGGTTCCCACTATTTCGCTGATGCTGCATGGATTGGAAATTTTTTTCCTGCTATAGGCCAAGCAAGTTTTTTCAATCATATGCATTTGCATCGGTGAAACCAAGCTGCAAATCACGTTTAAAAAACACTGCTAATCAAGCAAATGTCTTTTCACAACGCAGATCTTTAAGAAACCATGGTCAACTGCACTGACTGAAGCTCAGTGTTGCCAGATCGTTGTCACCTAAACCTGCTAAACGTTGTTACGAAAAACTGCTAGATCCTGCTAAAAACCATGTCACAAATTTTCAGCTAAAATCTGCAAACAATAGACATAGTGAAATTCTTCTAAAAAATCCTGCTATTTTTGAGGTGTTTAAAATAAACTTGTAATACTATGCATCAATTTTTGGTCTTGCACTCACTGTCAATGGACCATACTTTAGGCCTACGGCTTCCTGGCGTTACTGAATTACCTGGAAAAATCATGTGTCGTGGGATAAAGGTATATTCTGCCAATGTTAAGTCTTTTAAACCCAATGCGCTCATGAAGCACAGAAGCATATAATTTAGATGTCACCAAGCCATCCAGTTGCTTGTTATTATGATGCAATTTATCTGCTTGAAGCAGCTTGGCTGCGTCATAATAGAAACACCAATGGTAATAGCAATGGTACTATACACCATATTTATGCATCCAAATTATTAAAGGCAGATACTTGTGCCTGGAGGTCCTTGTGTTGCCCAATATGAAGCGTCAGAAAGAATGTAAAAAATGTTTTGATGAAGAAGGTGCAAACTTTTCAACTCTAAAATTGTTGGAACAAATATTTGACCTGGAATTTCAATTTGTTACCTGCTAAACCTGTCGAACGGTTTTCAAAATCCTGCTAGAAAATCAGCTAGCTGCTAAATTGAAAAATTTCCAGCTAACAGTGAGAAAAACCTGCTAGATCTAGCAGCAAAACAGCTAAAATGGCAACACTGCTGAAGCTGCTGTAGCACATAAAGTTACAGTAGCAAGCCGTGCGACGAAAGTCAAAGCGTTGCGTTGATGTCGGCGTCTGTAAACAAACATGACGTCACTCTGTCTGGCTTCGCGAAATTTTTCTTTCGCCAGTGGGTATTTCCCACAGGGCAAACCCGACGTTATTGCAAAAATACAAACACAAATCGACTGCGAATAAGGTGATATGAAATTTGGAAAGTAATTTCAAGTTATGTTTTTGGCTATGTTATGCTGCAATTGCTCTTCAGTAGGACATTTTAAAGTTGCTTGAATATAGCTCAGCCAAACAATGATAAATGAAATTCCAGGTTTCACAGGATATTCCTGATGTTGCTCGCCTTTGTTGAAATCACCTTTTTGTCGCCGTTAAAACGCAAGTGTCACGTACGGCCTGGATTGTTTCAATTCTTCAGTTTCATTTATCGAATTCGGTGGGCTACATAAATGAAAATCTAAACCAGTGATTCTTGACCTTTTTCTACCACGCCTCCCGTAAGTATTTGTCCTTTGTTTCAAACCCCCTGGCTTTAAATACGCTGCAAAAACAAACGCATTATTCTGTAAATTTATTAATTTAATAATCACATTCTCCATGTTGTACGACGCGTCAGGGCTCGTGCCCCCTGGAAATTTATTGACGCCACTCCGGTTGAGAGCCACTGATCTACAGTCTACACAAAGCAAAGTATGCTCTTGCTTCACGTGCCAGCCCATAGGCGTAGACAGGGGCGGGCCAAAGGGGCCACGTACCCCCCAAATTGTTAGAAAATATAGTCATTTTGTGCTTTGAGAGGCGTTTTTCTAAACAAAATACTGCTATTCGCCTAAGATCAAACATTTTGGCCCCCTCAAATTTTTGGGCTGGCTACGCCACTGTGCGAGCCTACCTCCGCAAATATTACGGCAGCGGTGACATTACCTTGTTGGAGGGCCTACAGCAGTTATAGATCAACGCGTAATACAGAGTGTGGGCGTAATTTAGCGTGTGGGCGATAATGTTTACTAAATCAAAAAAAAACTTTGTTATTGTTTGTTTATTCCAGACTTAAGATAAGCATCACATTGGCTAGTGCATAAAACAAACACGAGGAACATGAACATTCTGCACAGTGCAGATAATGAAAGAACTCGCTTGGAGAGAAATAAAATGCTTCCAGGGAGTTAAAATGGTGTGTGCTTTGATAGCATCGTTGATGAACAAAGTTTTTCCAATTACCTGCACCTTATGTTTATCTCAGGTTGCTTCTTGATCTCAATCTCACCGTAGTTCCTTTATCTGCTGTTTGGGGAAGCTGCAGCCTGAACTACGTGTCAGTGGTTCAATGCAGCTGCATAATTCATTATGAAATTGCACGCATTTCTACGGCAGACCATGTTAGTGAAAGTCTCCTTGGAATGAAAGTCCAAAAGTGCGTAGTGTTCTCAAAATTTTCGTCACAGGGAATTCTTAGCAGTTATTAAATCTCATAAACTGTATGATATTTACCGACAAACTTGAAAGTCTGATTCAACGTCATTGCCCAAGAGTCTTCACAAACTCTTCTGTCCGAGGGCCACGTAACCCGTTACACAACAGTTCGAGGGCCAGAAATCGTACGTAATGTGACTGTGTTCGGGATGTGTTACATTCTACCAAATCAACAATTTTTTCTTAAATATATTGTTTTTTCATTATTGACAGAATGGCTTCGGCGACCTGGTGAAATGGCTTCGCGGGCCGTACTTTGAAGACCCATTCTTAGCCCCACAGAACCTCCCGTTGGAACGATTCTGCTGCCCAGGATGATCTGGTCTTAGTCCTCAACTTGATGCTTTGACAGAGGTTGACAGGAAGCGTGAATGGCAAGATAGTGCCGTAGCCTGCCCGAAATTTTGGGGGAGGACATGACGCCCTGCTCCCCCCCGGCTACGACTATGCGGCATGACACTGCTTCCCTGCTTAATGAGAACCTATAGGGTAGGAAAGATTTTTACTAAGCAACTTGTTGCGATGCGCTAAATGGACAACCTTTGAAATGGACTTTGAACACTGAGTCCGGTTGTATTTTAACAAGTTTCAGTGGTGTTCAACTGGTTTTCTAATGAGGTGCATAATATAGCGGAGCAATGATCGTGTAGGAAAAGGTCGATTTGAAATATTCGTTGTGCGCAATATTATTCAAATAACCCGTAGGCTATTCCGTGATAACGCACTCAAATTTTAGTACGTTGTGTTAAAAGTCTGGCGGCAGACAACCGAAGCGTGTCCAAATTTGTTTAGTGGCAAAAATCATATCCATGCATGTGGAGGCCAAACGCACACTACAGCTTACCCTAACTCGTTATCTTTTCTTTGATAATCAACAGTTTTTCCCGACAACCTAAAACGTGATTGCAAGAAAAAGTCATACACCGTGCCTTTGAAATATCAAAGCTTCCTTAGCTGCTCAAAACATTTTTCATTCCAATGTGCAAGCTTGAATAATTGATCTGACTTTGAAAGCATTTCTCTAAGGCGCGCTGTTGTTCAAAAGTTTGATCGGGGAACTTTCCGCCAAATGATAAACAGTCACTTCACAGGCTTATATGCGTTTAAAGGAATATTTTCCATTTGACGTTTTTCAGAGCACCTCCTTTTTCAAATTTATTCTAGCAAAACTAGCCTTAATGATCTTTCTATGTGACATACGCGGAACTGTATCGATCGAAAGGAATCGTTTCATAGCCAAGAATCAGATCTTATCAGAATATATCTTTTGTCTTCGGAGTACTAGGCATCTGCAGCTGTTAATCAAATAGAACAAAACCACAATCTGATTTTCTGAGTAATTAACTTACACCAACGAATCGGTTTCTGACGGTGGCTGTCAGCAAATCCAACCGTCGTACCGGCTAGTCATCCGAATGGGCGCAATGATCTTTCACCAATCCTGTGCGACACACCACAGTCACAATCTTTGTTTACATTGATCGCTTCTTCTGCCATTGTGCTTTCATTTATTCTAATCTCGACTGACAACTGATTACGTTTAAGCATTGTAGCTTTTTGTATTGTTTCTGCTTATTAGGTGAATCATATGAAGCACTAAATATTTCTCTCTCCTATCACAATAGATATTTGTAGAACTAGCCATAAAGATGCAATACTAAACCTTCAGTAAGCTTTAACTTTTGTCAACTCTGAATAAAAAGTTAATTTCTTTTCAAGATCAAAGCAGTGGCGATTCTAGAATGAAAAAACTGGGGTGGGCACTGCGGGGCCAAGGAAAAAAGTAGGGGTCAACGTAAATATCTCTCCTGCATGGTGATTTTCCGTTGTAATAAGATTGATTTGCGATGATTAACCTTATCAAACCCAACATAGGCCTGTGAATATCGTCAGAACCGTCGCGAGAAAGTCTTCAAATGGTTTAAAATTTTGCTGGCTGAAAATTATCTGCTGTATATGTCAATCAAACGAACTTGAACGCGAAATTAAGCAAAAATCTGAGGGGCCGAGCAGGGGCCACCCAAAAATTTGGGGCGCCATGGCCCACCAAGACCCCACATTAGAACCGCCACTGGATCAAAGCCCTTCACTTATAAATTAATGAACCGTGTGACGCCCAGGAAGAGTTGCATCTTTCGATAAAGAAGCTGTTGAGAGATGCCAAGTTCTCAGTGACATGTCAGCAAAAGCAGAGGAGACTGCTACATGATCTTCCGAACAAAAAAGCACCGTTGCTAGTTTAAAGTTCAACAGAAGTGATTATAGTTTGAGACCGGCTCTTAGCCTTCACACAATTATTTAAATAAAACTATAAAGTGGAGCCCATTTCTTAAAAAGTTTTCGCAAGTGTTACAAAATTTGAATCAATCCATTCGAATACGGAATAGAAAAACGTTTTCCGTGAACGTCGTAATTTCCATGAATTAGTCATTTTTTCTATTTAAATGAGAGGTGAGGCACCCCAGAATACGGTCTTTCCACGCAACACTGACTGGATTCTTGAACGTCACAGTGACTGATTCTTTGCAGAGAGATTTACGTTAGCCGTCATAACCTCAAAGTTGCCAAACACACTTCGCGCTATGCACAAGTAAGAAAATGCTTCTTTGCTTACAAAACCACCCATTTTTGCACTGCTGCCCTTTGCAAAATTGCCTGGAACCGTCCCGCCCTAATTTTCGATATTTTGCATTGTGTTGTGTTGCGCACAAGCTATAACAATACGCCTTCAATTATCCGCCCACAGGTGGCCGCAACAATGTAGAAAGTTTTCTATCGCTCGCAGGGATTCCCCTACAAAGAAGAGAGTGAGTTTTTGCAGAAGGTGATTTCAATTGAAAGCCTTTGAGATGTCATTGAATTCGCAGCGCAGTCAGCCAAACCTCTTCAGATAGTGCTATTTGCTACCTTCAAACTTTCGTTTCGTTCAATGCATTGAAACACACAAACACCCTGTGTTTTTAGATGCCTCGAAAGCATTCGATCGAGTACTACACATGAAATTATTTGACAAACTAATTCAAAGAAAGGTGCCAATGTGTTTTGTGCGCCCACTGAAACATTGGTACAAGGAACAAACGGTGCAAAAAAATGGGGCAAGCATTTTTCTGAACCGTTTCATGTATCTAGTGGGGTTAGACAAGGGGGAGTACTGAGTCCATACTTGTTTGCTGTTTATTTAGACGATTTGTCCAATGAACTAAACAATATTAAAGCAGGGTGTTATATTGGTGAAGTCTTATTAAATCATTTGATGTTTGCTGATGATATTTGTGTGTTCTGTCCAAGTGTACGTTGGTTGCAAAGAATACTAGATGTGTGCCAGGCATATGCAGAATCGGATGGGATTATTTTCAACTGCAGCAAAACTGTTTGTATGACGTTTAAGGCTAAGAGTGCGAAAAGCACAGCCACACCAGTATTGAAATTGGGTGGTCAATACGTAAAATCTGTCGACCAACATAAACATTTGGGGATTTTGTTGGATACTGAGCTCTCAGATGACAAAGGCATTCAGAGACAACTGCGATATCAATATCGTGCAGTAAACAAGCTGCGAGCCTCTTTTTCCCGTTGTTCAAATGCAGTTAAAAACGTACTTTTTCGTTCCTTTTGTACGCCCATGTATGCATCTCAATTATGGTGTAATTTCAGGAAGACATGCATGCAGAGATTGCGGGTGGCATATAATTTTGGTTGCAGAGCTCTATACAACCTGCCCTGGAGAGCGAGTGTTAGTAGCCACCAAGTTCAATGTAACATTCCTACCTTTGAGGCTCTGCTACGTAAATACAAGTAGCTGTTTCTCGAAAGATGCAGAAAATCTAACAACGATGGTTACGTGCTTTGATGCAGTTAGATTGTTTGTACTCGTCACTATTCTTTGAACATTATAATCGCATTTTACTCTGTGACTGAGTGATCGAACTTTGCAGTGTCCGTTTGATCGATGGCGTGTCATGCCACAATGCTTTCGCATTTTGCCTAGACTAGACCAAGTTGGGAATTAGCGCCCTACTCCGCAGTAGTGCTGTAACAAGTGTTACGTGTTAGCTAACAATAGTGTTAAGAATGTGTTTGTAACCCTATGGTTCAGTCTTCAATGCAGTTGCAAAAAGTGTCTGTAAGCCTGTGATTTCGCCGGCTTCAATGCGTTGTACTACGTTCTGTTTTTGTCTGTTCTTATCAACCTGCGTTCTGCAGAGTGTGTGTGTTCATACTATGGACTTCGTGTCTGCTCATAAACAAATAAATTAAATTAAAGCTAAAATAACCAAAATACGTGAATGCTCTACATTTTTTGTGCTCATGAACAGAATTGTTATCTGATAAGAAATATCAAACGACGTACTGTATGTCGTTTTTGTGCAATGACGCGTTACACTTTAATGGACTTTGAGAAGTGTAGGCACACTGCAACGCACAACCTTAAACCTCAGTGAAAACGCAAATGTCGCTGAAGTTTTTGGGAGGACTTCACGGATAGTTCACTCTTAATTTTAGAGTGACGTGAAAATCCCATTTAAATTTGGAAAAATAAAGGATCTCAATATAAGTCTTTCCAGGACAAAACGTGATTAGTTTTGATATACATGTTCGTAATGTTTCAGGTTACAATTAAAATTCTCTCGTTATTCCTTGAGTGAGATTGAAAGATTTACGCCATAGTGGCAATAAAAACTTTGAAACTTATCACTAGTTGCTCATGATTTGCCATGAGAAGCGCAAGTAAATTCTGACCCGCGATTTCAAAGAAGAACCTGTAATTAAATCCGATTTTCTGATACAGTATTTTTCATTTCTTTTGTCGTTGGCAGCTATCATTTTGTAAGTAATAACAGAAGTTTTGAAAGTTGATGAAAACGGAAGTTGTGAAATTGGAATAAACACTAACTATCCTTATTTTGACGTTGAAAAGCCCAATCGAAAGATCTTTTCTGAATTTGCTTGGTGGTGTTACAAGTTACACAAAAATCAGGCTAATTTTATGCACTAATTCATTTTGACATTCAATTTTGGTAACACAAAATGGATTTTCAACAAAAGGTGAAAATCATAACATTTCTCAGACGTAAAGGAGGTGAAGGTGAAAAAAATATTAGACTATATATCTAAAGATGAAAGCGCATCCTATAAACTAATTTCCTTGGCTAAAACTGGGTCAGTTTTATTTTACGAGTACAGAAACGCTTATACACATCGCACCACATGGTAGGAGTTAGTTTGTACAAGTATTCGATACTGAAAAAGAGTGAAGACCGAAACAATAGAACAACTACTGCTTCAGTCATCGTCTCACAGAAGCGGAGAAAAATGG
>Ga0210059_1016791_pt1 | contig 10528 bp, 6 predicted proteins | sample Ectturendosymbi2_FD_188042 | JGI IMG/M metagenome (GOLD analysis project Ga0210059, IMG submission 188042) | Ecteinascidia turbinata endosymbiont from Florida, USA - Sample 2 (SPAdes) (version 2) | ecosystem: Host-associated > Tunicates > Ascidians > Unclassified | place: Key West, Florida... | reverse complement strand
GTTTAATATATAGAAAGGTTAACTATTTCCCTATGACAATCTGGAAAGAGAAAAATGAATAAGGTCATCGATAAAGGTTTTAGAAGCTGCCGCTTTGTTTCAACAATTGTGAAACACCCTGTATAATCGATTTGAAAACTTAAAAAAGTTTCCACATTAGCTAGCACAAAATGAAGGCAACAATAGTCACTTCTGGTTGAGTAAAAAAGCAGTTTCGAATTAAACGTGTGGAAAAAAACTTGATAATTCTCATCTAATCGATAAAATTGCTTTAACATAGACTCAAAAAATGTACTATGTACGTGTGGCTGCCCTGCGGGCCGCACAAATTCCCCTCGCGGGCCGCATGCAGCCCGCGGGCCGTAGTTTGCCCACCTCTGGTGTAGGCAAATCGAAAGCCGACGTTTGATCTGCGACAAGCGCTAAACGACTCTTGCGCTCATATGCTTTCCAGACCACGGCAGTGCGAATTTTTGCGCTTTGGCGACTTTTCCAAGGTTGGCCTGATGTGCGAAAATTTTGAGGACAATTGCCAAAAAAACGCTAGGGAAGGTTTGGCTTGCGACTACACCAACCATTAGGGAAGGTGTTAAGGCCAGGAAATTAGGGTTGCCAGATGTGTGACAAAGAATATGGCAAGTGTTTGTCCAGCTTATGGCAAATTTTGGGGAACAAATTCTAACAATGGCAATGTTATTGGGAATATTTATTTTTCGATACTCAATTCTTTTTTGCAATTTATGTTTCCATGCTTTTCAATACTTTAAAGTTCCACTGCAAAGCACAGTTCATGTAACTTGCAGCGCGATCAGAATCATAGTTCACAACGATCATAATTGAGCTGTATTTCTTTTTAAAATTTACGTAGGCCTATTCACTTGATAAATATTTCAAGATTAACTGTTTTGTCAATACTGACAATTGGTAGTTCAAAACGGCAAATTTTGGCATAAAAAGATATTGCCGAAATCGGTTGGCAAAAATTTTGCAAAACAGTGATTTTTGGCAATTGCCCAATTTAGCACCATCTGGATGCCTTGCAGGAAATGTCAACGTCCGGCCTTTAGGTCAAAAAGAGCGTAGCTAACCTCCCAGTCGGGTGTCGAAAGAATTTTCTGACCTCTGCGATATTTCTGACCTATTCTTGCAGGTCAGTTATTTTGCTTCTCAGAGCAAAGGAATAAATCTTAGCGATTAACATTTCATTTCCCTTGCGAAAATAAAAAATTTTGATTAGACGTCAGATAGGTCGAAATAAGCAATAGTTTGAGAATATCTAACCACTAAAATATATTTCATTTGGTTTCAGTCGTCAGTTATTTATCTTTTTCTTATACCTTAGACCAGTGTTTCCCAAATTTTTTTTGATCGCTTACCATTTGTGGGGAACGCACTGTCACCATTAGGGTTGCCAAATGCCTGGTATTTCACAGGCTTGGCCGGTAGTTTACTGCTAATTTAGCGCAGGCCGGTAAAAGGCCGGTATTTGAAAATCAGTACCCAAAGCCGGTATTTTGAAAATAAATAATTCGCCGAAAATTTAAAAAGAACTAACGCAGAATTTCTCAAATTATATTGACTCCAGATAGTGAATCTTGTCAGGACAGTTCCTTTAGCGAAGTTTTTTTGCTGCTGTTGACGCAATCCTTGGTGCGATCGTCACGTCACACACACACCAAAATGTAATGATCCACCCAAAATACGGGAAATACTCTTCTATCTTTTCCCTGTGCCGCTTAAGAAGTACGACAGAGCTTAGATCTGGCACTGTTGATTTAAAAAACGCATCTAGTAACCCCAGTCACCATGTACCACTTTGTTCCAGGAAAACAACGAAATATCATTCGATCAAAAGTTTAGAAAACTAGACTTGACACAAAAGGGACCTGTGCAAAATGGCGGTAAGAAAGTATAATGGCCATTTTTCAAAGCCAATAAGCAAGGTTTTTTTAAGGAAAATGTTAGGTACGTGGCATGGACCTGTAAGGACCCGATTGATCTTATTCTAGGGACCCGATTTTCTCTGATTCCAGGGACCCGATTTGCAATTCTAGGAACCGAATCGGGTCCCTAAAACACCTTCAAAAAATCTGCAATAAGGCAAGTACACAAAAATGCAGGAATCTATTCACAGAACCTGGTGAGTAAAAGAAAAAACTGTGAATAGAGTTTTTTTGTGTGAAGAAAAACAAAAGTTAAGCCCATTGGTGTAGGCCTATCACCTTGAAGGCCTTCACGTACCACAGTTTGGGAACCACTGCCCTAGATCGTAACCCAAACCCTAAATCCTAATCGTAAGTATTAACTATAAACCCCAACCTCAAATCGTAAACCCTAATCATCAGTTCTCATATTCAGCATATTTGAAATCTCACTGAATAGCCAGTCAACCACAACTTGCGAAATACATGACCTTGAATCAGTGGTGGCCACGGAATCGAATTGCCGGAGGTGACTTCAGCAGGGCGCTTTTTCGGACCCGGACTGGAGTCAACATTTTTTCAAAAAAGTCACTTTTTCATTTTTAGCGGTAGCAGGGGTCTGCGTGGTCTTTATAAATGTCATTTCGTAATTAAAAAATTGCTGAATTTCCGTTGCATCGATGGTGGGGAAAGTCTGGATTCTCAAACTTGAAAAAAATTTTGATCCTGGTTCAACAATTTAGGAACAGGACAGAAGCGGATTCGGAAAATATGAACATCCTCTCATTATGTAGACATCAACAAAAAGACGACATCCCAAGCTTAAAAATGTCTTTTAGTCTAAACTACAGGACGTTCCCCATCTACAGAGGGCTTGAACAGCTCTCTAGCTGAAGCTGCTGGCGAGTTATGGCCATATATAATATGGGTGTCATATACCCAGGGTCAGCGCTTGTGGGGGAAGAAATGTTTAACAATGTTTGGTTTTTAGCCCATATTTTTGGCTCCAGATATGCTACAAAGCCAACCAAGGGCTCTAAAGACTCCAATGATAATCTAGTTTCCAACAAAATCTTGAACCAAGATATTGACTTATTGGATTGACACCTAGGGCCGGGTAAAATTGGCCCAAAAATAAAAAAAACACTTTTGACATCCCCCCCAGAGAAACTAAAACTCGAAACGAAAAAAATTTTTCTTCAATCTCAACTAGAAGACGTGCCGAATCCGTAGATGGTTTGAACAGCTCTCTAGCTCAATCGTCTGGGGAGTTATGGCGTTTCAAACCTTTGCAAAAGAAGTGGCGCAGACGAATGACATAGGCTGCATGCATTTAAATTTACTCCAATAACTCCAGCAGTTATTTGGCCTTTAGCTGAACACGATCGGTTGTAGTCACATGACAAGTTTTGGAACGCATACCCTGCTTGGTTGACTGCGGCATATGTAACAGCACAGTCCCACTGGGATGGACAGTCTTGTCATGGTTTCAGGGCTAGCAAGCAGCTAGCGGCTTCTTGTTTGCATTACATGAACTGTATGCTACACCCTAACTTTAAACCCTGAATTCCTAAACATAAAACCTGACCCTAAATCTTGACCATAAGCCCTGACACTAAACCCTTACCATTAAGTCTTAACCCCAACCAATTATCTCTTTGCGTATCCTACATGTCTCATGACCACTTCAACCAACTGTGTTCAACTGAACGCAAAATAGTCCCAGCACAGTCTTTGCCTCTTCAAACACAACACTACCTAAATGCATTGTGCCACTTTGGGCCCTGTCATGCCTATCCCTAGAAAGAGTAAGCTTGAAATATCTTGCATGCTTGACATATATCGCATAACCTAAGTAGCCTACTTTTCAGAGTCAATCGCATCAAAAAGCAAGCTGAAATTGTGCCACACCAAGCTTTTTATTTGTCGTTTATTTAGAAACAATGGTTCCATTTCAACACCATTCATGATTTCATATTCATAATTTAATTTAATCCTACCCAAGCCATTGTTGCCCTTTAACCACATCTGACTAGCAATGCTAGTCTACAAACTAAAACAGCATTTAAAACAACAAACTGGCTTAACTGAAATGACTCACTTAAAATTCAGTCTAACAAGTCAGTGTCATAAAACTTTGCGTATCGTGTTCAAGATAACTGACCTGGTATCTTCCAACAACCAGTCAATGCAGACTCACGTAAACTAGACGTGAAGACAGCAGGGTTTAGTGTGGACTACGTACGGACCATATAAAAACAGCTAGCTTGCTCTAGCTAGTCTAGACTACAGATCACCGTAGCCTTAATCTCACTAACCATAATCAAGGTCATAGCAAACAACTGATATAATGTATACTGTGAGAGCCCATACTCGCAAAACAGGAAGAGACTCATGCTGATAAAAGTAGCGTGTTCAATCAGTAAGGCATGGGACTATGCTACGGTACTGTGATTACACCATAGACAGACTTGGAGTCATGGCAGAAAAGGCTGAAAAGATGCTTCCGAAGATACTAAATGAATGATTGTGCTATGTGCAACTTTTTACAAGAGTCTGAATCCTCGAAATATCGAGAAAATCGCATCGGACATCCTTTTCCGCATCCGGTAGTTCCAGTTTGAAAGCAGTTTTTGGATATCCGTATCCAGTTGCAAACTCATTATCCTGTCGGATATCGAACTGGCAAACCGGATAGCAGAGATGAGCACGTATCAGGACTGTATCGGACTGGATCAGGACTGCAGCCAATTTTGGCCGGATTAGGACTGGATCGGACAGCAATTTGTTTCAAAATTTCCGGATCAGGACTGCATCGGACTGAGAAAAATTTTGTTTTGATGTGAGTATTCTGAAAACATCAAAAATTTTTGTTTCACAGGTTTGCTAAATGGTAGTGTATATTTTGCCATCAACTGCAAAAACTCTGCTGGGATATTTTGCAATTTGAACTGCATCAACCTTTGTTCACATAAAGCGTTGAGTTCTAGTAGCAACTTGAACACAGTTGAGTGGTTGGTGTCTATGCCTGCTGTGCGATTGTTCGTGGTTTCTGTTCTCACCATTTCCTTAACCTTTGCTTGCAGAGGTTGTACCTTTGATAGGAGTGCTTTTAGTGTACTTTTTCAAAAAGTTTAGGGTTTACGTTTAAATTTGGGTGTATGTTTAAGTTTCGGTTTAAGGTTCACTATTAGGTTTTAGGTTTACGGATTAGGTTTAGGTTCAACTTTTAGGTTTAAGTTTGAATTTTTGGTTTAGGCTTGGTTTTGGGTTTAGGTTTTGGGTTTAGGTTTTGCGTTTAGGTTTTGGGTTTAGGTTTTGGGTTTGGTTTTAGGTTTAGGGTTTTAGGTCTTGTAACAAGGACCTTGCGCTAATCCATGTATATTGTCCTTGTCACTTTACTAATCTAAGCAATCGGATTCTCCTAATGGCAAAATAACTCCAGCAGTGCTTTTCGCTCTGATGCCTAATAAAAAATTCCTTGTTAAATTTTGGAAATATTCAAAGGCTGTGCCTATTTTGCCTCATGAGGCAAAAGCACTGCTGGAACTATTTTGCCTTCAACCAATCGTATTTGGCGGAAGGCAAAATAGCTCCAGTTGTTCTTTTGTCTCTGATGCCTAATAAACACTTCCTTGTTAAATTTTGGAAATGGCGAAAGGCTGTGCCTATTTGGCCTCTTCAGGCTGAGCCTATTTTGTCTAAAAATGCATGATTTTACATTGGTTGACAGGACTGGATCGGACTGATAATTTTCAAAAATTTTGCGGATCAGGACTGGATCGGATTCAACTTCATCGGATCAGGACTGGACTCGGACTGAAAAATTTTACAGTCCTCTCATCTCTTCCGGATAGTGATCACCTGTGCTTAGGATTGCCAGGTGCATTTTATAAAGATTCCGGCCATTGTGGTTTGTCAAAAGAGCCCGATCTGAGCTACGTCGTATTTCGTAATGAGTACAGTGAAAAGAGAGGCACAATCCACAAAATCCTTCTGATTAAACATTTGGCTGCAGTGGTCATGGCAGTTTGGTTATCCATATCTGATCCAGTAGAGTTTTTTTACAATCCGGTCCGGTCGGGTTTTAAATTGCAGAATCTGGTTGGATCGCGATCCGTCAATCAGATCTAGTTCAGCACTGTACAGTACAAGCGAATCAATAGCACAAGGCTATGCACATATAAAACACTGTAATACAACGATTATAGGACAGGAAAAAGGATGTAATCAATGAAAGTCACAGAAATTCTTTCAACTCCATTAACTTTGATGACATAACAGAGCAGGTTTCCAGGCGTGTACCTTGCATCACTGCATACTTTGTATGCTAGAGTTCCAAACACGATGTACAAATTCGACGGATATGAGAAATTCCACTCAAGCAAACTTACAAAATAATTTGCCTACAGTAATCTACATATCCGAAACAGAGCTCACAGTTGCAAAAAAATATTCCAAACAAGATTATCAAATCCGGTTAAGCAGAATATATCAAATCCAAGTTTAATCCCAATCCATCATAAATTTGAAAATCCGACGGATTTAAATCCATGTTCATCTGTGAAATCTGATACTTTTCCGTAACAACAGAGTGACAACACCGGTGCTTATTTGGGACTACTGGAAGTTATATTGAATTGCAGCGACAAAACTTTTTCCAATGTATCTGGGCCTTCATTTATAGTATTAGTGTATCGAGTTTTTTTCACTCGCTCAGCCTAGTTCAGACTCCGACTCATCATATCCGAACTGACGGACATCCGTTTTTTTACTTTATATCCTATGAAAAATCTTGTGTTGTTTGCAGCTCGGGCCGTTCATTCACACCGCAACTTCACAGGAACTGGGTTGCAGAAGTGAGCATGGACAGGATCAGGGTTGGATATCCTGTAGGATACTTGCGATTTTTTTGAATATTTATTTTTGAAAAAAATTGGATCAGGACAGGATATTTGTTTGATTTCTATAACGAAATTTTCCTGAGAGTGATTCAAGATGGCACAAATGATGGTGCTGTTGCTGTCTTTGCTATGGTTTTTATATTCACAAAAAAACAAAATTATTTTGTCAGTATGTGCTGCACTTCACACAATCGACGGTAATTCGTTTTACTTCATCGTAAAAATATGGTTAACGAGGAATTAAATAATATTGACAACTGGTCATCTCTTAAATTACAATAAAACTCTCTCATTACATTCTGATTACAAAACGAAAAATACCTCTGGACTTTGACATGACCATTAACTTTAATAATCATATTATATCCAAAGTTGACAATATTAAATGCTTGGGAGTAGTATTAGACGATAAGCTATCCTGGAACTCGTACATAATAGCTCAAGTGAAAAAACAAATATCCAAAGCCTGTGGAGCTCTTAGACATTATTTAGTCTTCCCATGAAATCCTTAATAACGGAATATTGTAGTCTAGTCTTCTCTCATCTTCAATATGCAATGAGTAGTTGGGGATCAGCATCAACATATTTGTTTAAAACAAAAACAATACAGAATAAAATTATAAGATTGATTACATTTAGTTCATATAGATCAAATGCTGAAAAACTCTATGCACAGCGCAAAATTTTAAATCTTAATGACATTCATAAGTTACAAATAGAAAAACTGATGCATCAATTCAAGCATGGCTGTTTACCATATGTTTTTAACTATTAATGCATAAAGATGGACAATATACATTCATATACCAGACAAAAAACATCTCAAGAATATATAGTTCCCAGAAAAAGATTGGCAACTGGACAAAAATCTCTTATATAGGAGTTAAGATTTGGGAATCTATAGATCAAAATTTAAAAGTACAACCTTTCTATGTTTTCAAAAAGAAATGCAAGTTACACTTCTTAAATCAATAACTGGTGTTAATTTGTATTACCTTAAGTAAGTATTCCCCATTATCACAATCCACTTTCTCAGCATGGCACAAACCTTAAATCCCATTAATACAACACTATCTTAACATTAGACTAGTGGGGGACCTAAGTAGAAAACCACCTGGTTATATTAGGTCCCCTGGGAAGATGCAAATATAATTTTGATTGTATTTCTAATCTTAGAGTTTGCTTGAATGTTTGTTTTATCTTGTTTATTTGTGAGTGTTTTTTGTGTTTGTTTCCCAAGTAAATGAATAAATATTTTCTGGCGAGGTTGAAGTAGTAAGCTGTTCTTTATTGCTGGTGTGCTGCTTTGTTTTGTTGTGCTAAGTGGCATATGTGTTGTGTAGGCTAATATAGTCTGTTTCGTGGGTGGCCAACTTGTCTTTGACTGGGATCGACTAGAAAATTACTTGATAACTTGCGATCGACCAGTTGGTAATATAGTCACAAATACAAAATGCCAAAGTTGAGTGTCACATGTGCAAATACTGTGTACCATTGCCTTAGTAATGATGCACAGACAGAAGGCAAAGTGAAAGTGTCTGTTACACCTAAATCATGATTGCCACGCAATGATTGAAAAACACATTACAATTCCTTTGTAGCATCTGGCGAGCTAGCCTATGGTCAGCCATCACAATAGACACCAAAGAATATACGTGATCAACCAACTGATGGATAATTAATTTATGTTCTTTCTGGAATATTGATTGAAAAATGTTCTTTTTAGGCAGCTTGTCAATTCAATGCAAAATCAGGTGTGATCCACCAAGCGACTCTCGGCGATCAACCGGTGGTTGATGCGATTAACCTGTTGGCCATACCTGATCTATTTCAGTGTTTAAGCTGCATTTCTTTTGGTTAGAATTTTGAACATTTACATTCTACCTCAAGTTTATGCAGTCAACCTTTGCAAAAAGACAGTTTGAGTTTATTATAGTTTTTGTAAGCTACATATTTACTATATTTTATAATGTGATCTACTCTTAGTGTTACAAAATATATTTTCTTTGTTTTATCAATTCATTGACTGCTGGAGACCTTTTGCCATTGGCTGAAGCAGGTGGAAATGGTAACATGACAAAGACTATATCCTTGGATTGGTGGATCTTCTGTGCCATATAACCAAAAACCCTAAACCAAATTATAAACTTGTGTCTGTTTTTCAAAACGTTTAAAAAGTGCTGTAGCTTAACATAAAAAAGTTTGTCATGAAAAGAGTCGTCTCTGTCAGCCCAGCCTTAACAACAATGCTGAGAGCCCAAACGACGACCACTCGCACAGCAGGAATTCCTTTTGGACCATGTTCATCATACTAACTGCTAGTGCCATGAACTCAGTGTTATACGTGGACAAAGACAAAGCCAGATACATTACAGAGCAAACGGAAAAATAACCACAGTAGAGCTATACCTCTGGCAGCAAAATATACACTAATTTTCTGTTTTAACAATTGAAAGTGCACAACATGTGATGTTATTTTTATGGATTAGGTGACAGGGTGTTTTTGTTTGGAAATGGCTATAGGTCCGCTGGCAACGACACAGAAGAAAATGCTCAGTTTGTCACATTAGCAGCACTGTCTGGTAGTCAGGTAGACGTGTCTTACTGTGTGAATGGTTTTCGTGCTGACTCTTGCCATAAATCGGGCACCCCTTGTTATGGTTGTAGTGGTTGCACTTGTCATGGTACCGGTTTTTATTTACTTTTTTCAAAAGTTTCAAAACTTTTGTGGTCAGATGTGTGGTTTAGGTTCAATAAGTGTTAGGTTTAGGTTTACGAAGTTTCTACCAAGCATAGTCCAGCCTATTGCACACTTGTCATGGATTAGTGTCATGTTACAGGTGATGGATAAACAAGTTTTCAAAAATGAAGGTCCACTGGTAGACCTATAGCCACTACCTGTTTGTTTCATATTTAACCAGTGTCGCATTCGGATACGGTTGGATATCGGATACTAAATTTCATAAATTTTCGGATAAAGATTGGATATGGATATTCAAAAAATTTATCGGTAATGGATGAGGAGTTAAAAAATCAATATCCGCTCACCTCTGCTGGGCCGGGGTGGTAGACTTGGGTTTGCATGGCGTAATCATTCAGTGGTGTTAGTATTCTGCCGCATTGCACCGTGGCCTGGGGTGCCTGGATTCTGAATATTCTGGCAAGTATCGATTATCGATTTAGGTCATGCTTAAGTCTGTCCATGTGTTGAGGTTCACTGTATTTCGGTGGACTTAATCGTTTTGGATTGCAAACAAAAAATGTCATAGGAAAAGATAACCAAAATACACAAATAAAAAACAACAGAGAAATACAGCCAAAATAAAATTAAAAAAAACGCAATAAAGACATCAACATAACACAGATGGTGGGCAACCAATGGGTGAAGAGTTGATGCATGTACAGATAAGCAGGTGAGGCAGGCATACACAGGTGAACTGAAGGAAGTGAGTGGTAATTAAATAAGGGTTATGAGGCAGAGAGCAATGCATTTTAACACAACTAAACAGAAAAGATAAAGCTAACCCTAAAGCTAAGCCTAATGCTATTCCCTAACGCTAACCCCTGAACGCTAACCGAAGCCTAAACCTAATGTTGCGATCGGAAATCCCGAGTGGCATATGCGCAAAGCTTCGCACTGTGGCAGCAAGCAACAATAGAGTTCACATGCCATGATCACTCTATTATTGCTTATTCGCGCCA
>Ga0210059_1016790_pt1 | contig 10528 bp, 4 predicted proteins | sample Ectturendosymbi2_FD_188042 | JGI IMG/M metagenome (GOLD analysis project Ga0210059, IMG submission 188042) | Ecteinascidia turbinata endosymbiont from Florida, USA - Sample 2 (SPAdes) (version 2) | ecosystem: Host-associated > Tunicates > Ascidians > Unclassified | place: Key West, Florida... | reverse complement strand
TTTACGCTTTTACATTTTGCGCAATACTTGATAAAAATTGCAGTAAAAAGTTGCACGCAAAAATCGAAAAATTTGCAAAAAGTTGCAATATAAAATTCCTGGAAACAGCTCAAAACATTGAAACACAGATATTTTGAGCATTTAAGCAGCTGTTGGAAGCTGTAAAAAAAAATAAGTAAGTAATGCTTTGGACTGTGTGATGCAGTTCTGAACACATGCATGTCTGAAACCTGTCGCGTAGGTTACTTTCCCTTGAGATTAGAGTACAGCGAAAGTTGTGTAGTGACACTACAACTTTCTTTTTTGTTTTTGAAAGCCAATTAACAAAGCTGTCTGCAATTCACCACTGGAAGTTGAACCAGCGGTGTTGATTTTGAATCTCGGCTGAAGGTGGTAACTTATTTTTCTTGCCATCCCAGCCGGTACCGAGGCTTGTAGTACCGTCTGCGCAGTGCACTTTGCGCTCTTTGAAGTTAAATATGCGATTAAGTGATACAAATCTACAAATTAAAATCTTGCTTTAATTTTATTGAAAACAAACGGTTGTCCGTCTCAAGCTAAAAATATCTCGCAAAAACATTTGATACCTTGATCAAAGCAAATTACATGCTTTTGTGTGCCACTGAGCATCCCCATCCGACATTTTTAGCCATTTGCTTCAGAACCTGATGTCAAAATGTCTTCATTTTCTTCCAGATGCCGGATTACTATTTGATGGTAAGTAAAAGCAGTTATAGCTGGTGCGCTGTTTCAGTGTTCGGCATTACCTCTGTGTTCATGGGCGTCCGCAGGGCGCAAATTGGGCATTTGTCACTCCCTGGAAATTGGCACTAAGAACGAAAAATTTCTAGAAAACCTGCAGTCGGGAGATTAATTGACTTAATTCTTGCAATGACAGTTTTTTGCCGATATAACACTCACACTGCACAAGAGCCAGGTTCACTGTTCTAGTGTCACGCAGTGATAAGCTTGCTCACAATTAACTACATTCGCTACATTGCCTGCAGAGGCAGGTTGCGAAACTTGGGAGCAGATAGTTCTAAAATTGGCCTTTATTGCGTAACGATGCCATGGCAACAAAGGTTCACTTCAAGTTACGGCAGTAGGCGTTTTGCCGCATGTGACTGTTGAACGCAGACATCTGTGACAGTTAATGCAATGAGACAATGACTGCTGATAGCAGTACGTCACGTAGTTTTATACGGTGTGAAAAGAAACATTGCTGCCAACGAAGCGCATTTTTGGGACTGTTGCCGCAAAATGGGGTATTTTCTTAGTGGTGGTAGAAAGGGTAAAGCGTTATGGGAACGTCCATTTGCATTGTATCGTCAGTAGCCTCAAAACGAAAAGAAAAATGTCGATTTTGCCCCCCCCCCCTGCAAAAATTTCTGCGGACACTCATGTCTGTGTTTATAATCTAACATCTGCTTTGTTCTGCGCTATGAATAATCATTTTGTATTATTCGAGTACCCTTTCAGTTAGCGTTTCGTTGAATATGCAATTTACCACGAACGGGATGTACGCGAAGACTACACCAAGGGATGTAGCGCTAATAAAAGAAGTGTGGGAAGACACGAAAAAAACTAGCCGTTTTAAAGCAGCTTCAAACTTGTTTTAAAGCGAAACCTGAAAAAGATGTGGGAACGTCGTTCCCATGCGCTCCCGTGCCACTACATCCCCACTTACACCCATATATATGTAACGTATGTGAGTTTTTGGGAACTAATTATTGCATCCCCAAACAGTGGCCAAAGGGCCCCCTTCAGAAAAGTTTCCCCCCCTGGCTCAAACCCATGCTACGCCATTGGTCATTGTTACTGAGTGTGCGCTGTTTGTGACGTCAAATTCATGTTTCAGATCCAATGTTTTGGCAAAGTTTTTTGACACAATGCAGATTATTATACACGCACTCTCCTTTTTCATTGTTTAACTTAATATGTCATTGAATTGACTTTAAAAATGGTTAGCGCTCCAACTTAAAATGCAGGTGCAAAATACACTCAACCCTACGAGCAACCATCATAACTGCAAAAATATCAGACTGCACGTTAAATCCAAAGAGTGAAACACACTCAGCACAGATTACAACTGAAAAAAGTCTCCACGAATGTCTCTCAATACGAGCAGTCGAACCAGAAGGTGTGCACCTCAAATAGCGCACACCCAGGGTTAAGAGATCGAAACAACAAGGGGGTAAAATACACTCAGCGCAGCTCACAACTGTAAAAATAATCTACGGCTCTGCGCGAATGTCTTGCCGATTACGAGTTCTCAAGCGCTGTAGGTATGTGCCTGGAATGTCGCACACCCTGGATTGGGAGATAGAAACAAACAGGGGAGTAAAATTCACTTAGCCCTGGAACAGCGCAGCTCACGACTGCAAAAACAGTTTGCGCAAATGTCTCTTCGAATATGAGAGCAGTCGAATACATATGGCTAGGGATAGACTTATATATCGGCCGAAATTTGGGTTTTACCGATATATCCGTCAGAACCGTCGCCAGAAAGTTTTCAATAGGGGGGATTTGCGTTTGTGCGAGGGGTCTTGACATTATAAAATTAACCAAAATTCTAATTTATAGTGTTTCACGTTTCAATTTAGGGGGCTTGGAGCTTTGTTTGGGGGGAAAAGCCCCCCCGTGTGACGGGACTGATATCTGTAACGGCCAAAACCGCCGATATGATCGGCCTCAGTAGGTGTTGACAAAACGCTGTTATATTCCTCACGCATGCAGACAACTTACACAAGCAAGCACAATGGACCAAGTCAAGGCAGTTATTTTGCAGCAACGCTAGCAGGTGCGTTTTCATAAACAAGCAGACAAGATGAACCATGGAGCACGCGCCGGCCGTTGCAGCCGAAACAAACATCATCATTAATCAGATTAACTAAAAATCATAGCAAAATATTGAAATTGCTGCAATTTGAAAAATTTTAGTTCATAAAGGTAAGACACAGAATACATTATAGCTTTGATAATGAAGCAGAAATCAAGATTTAAAAATTTTAGTAATATCGGCTATCATCGGTCCATGCATATATCGGCATCCAGTGGCGTGCAGAGGTCTGGTGATGCCCGGGGCGATTGCTTGATTGTATGCCCCACTACCAAATTCTAGTATTGAGCAGTGGAGTATGGTGGGCGTTGTTACTGGTTTACGCTGTTTGTGACGTCACAATATAGCGTCATATTCCTGTTTGCAAACCAACGTTTTGGCAAAGTTTGTTGACACAACATGCATATTATTCTACACCGGTGGTTTTCAAGAAGGGCCGTGAACCATTTTTGGAGGGGTAGCGAGTAGATATTTTATGAACACAGTTGTACTACATTTGCTTTATTCGAGCTTTAGGGTCGTTGGGTTATAGTGGGTTTCTACAATGGGTCGAGGCACAAAAAACGTTGAAAACCACTGTTCTACACGCACTCTCCTTACTCGTACAATGTGTCACTGTATTTGACATAAATCATCAGCGCTCCAACTTAAGAGACCGGAGCAAAACAGCGCTCAACGCTAAGACAGAGCAGTTCATAACCAATGTTCCCTCTATGCCGCGCAGCTGCTGAGGTCCCTCTGCGCAGTTGCAACAATGCTTAGCGCAGTCTCCACTACTTGCTAACCGCCGCTGTAATAGATTTAATAACTTCTGCTCAGTAAAATTGTGATTCAGCGCACCCGCTTGTTTTTCCGCACAGCATTATTAAAAATTGGAGGGAACATTGTTCATAACTGCAAAATATTTGGCAACGCGTTAAAACAGCGGAGTAGAACACAGTGCTACGTTAGCGCAGTTCACAACTGCAAAAATAAAAGGCTACGCGAATGTGTCGTCTAATGAAAGTATGCGGCTTACATGGCGCACACCCAGGGTTGACAGTTTTAAGCTTGCTAAACTACACAAGAATTGAGAATGCGCATAAAGTATGCAAGAAAACTTTCATTTTTTATTATGTGGCTGTTATATGTACAACTACTGGGGGGACAACGCACACAGGGGGTTGTGTGGGGCGTTGTGATCAAACCGGCAATCCGCCTGAACTGTCGACGATCTTCAAAATGCTGCACATATTGCAAGCACATGTGTTGCCACATAAAAAAACGAAACGGGAAACTAGTGATGCATGAAAAAGTCAGCTAAATCAAGCAAGTTAAAACAGGAAAGTTGCGAAGTTTGGCTCAGAAAATCAATTAAACATACCTGAATAACTTTTAATCTTTTTTTGTGCTTATCCCTTGATCGTAAGATCTGGAAAAAGTCACGTCACTATCAGTTTGATTGTGTGAGCCGCACACCTAGAGTATAGGTCGTTGTTGGTATTGAAAAATGTAAGAATTAGTGGCATTTGAATACGTAAAAGCCAGAGGTGGATTCTCGAGACTTGGTCTACGTCTCGAGACCCATTTTTGCGAGTCTCGGTCTCGAAGGTTTCAGGTCTCATCTCGGTCTCGAAGGCAACAGGTCTCGGTCACAAGCCTATTGTCTTGAGACATTGAATATTGCAAGAATATGGCGTAGTAAATTTTCTGTAATTCAACTAGTTTCTTCTCTGTTGTATTTGTAGGTAAGAAACAACAAAACAGTTCGGAAAAATGCCAGAAATTCGAAAAAAATTCAAGCTAGAAGTGGTGACTGCATGTTTGGGAAAATTTTTGGGAAAATCCACAAGCTTTGAAGTCTCGAATCTTGGTCTCGTTCCCGAATTTCGAGTCTCGGAACATTTGATGAAGTTTCGGTCTCGAAATTTTAACAAGGTCTCGGTCTCGAACAGTGGCGATTCTAGAACTTGGCCACTGCGGGGCCAAGGAAAAAGTACGTTTACTTTATCAAACCCAACATAAGCTTATAGATATCGTTAAATATGAACTAGCGTTTTTAGTCACTAGAGACACCTAACGCCACTTTAGATGCAATCATGGGCGCAATTTTGTTGTAAAATGTGGGGGGGACAACTTGATGTGAAACCAATATAGTCATCGGGCCGATGCGGAAGTGAAGTTTTGTAAATGCAGATTCCCAATCTTGTTTTTTAGAGGTGTTTTCAAAGCAACACTAATCACGCTTTGCTTTATCCCTCCAAATGATTTAGAAATTAATAAACTTAATTTTGTTGTTGGACATGGTACTGTAGTTCAGGTTGGTTGCACTACTATCAGACTATGGTACAAACAAGCAGACCAATATAGTAGAACACATCAATTGGGTTTTATCAGAGCTGTCAGTTGGAGTGCACAAAATGGTGAATCGCGTTGGTCGCACGTGCCTATCACTCTTAAGTAGAACACATCGATTTTCATGCATTTTATAAGAAGTGTGAGTTACCGCGCGATTTGATGTCTTGTTTAAGTTGCTTAACGTTAAAAATACGATAGATTGCAAGGTACGATATATATAATATATGGTAGCTAAATATTTTTCTTGCACATTTCCGCTGTTTAAAAATGCTACAAATCTTTACCTACTGGGCATCATGCATGCAGCCCCACCCCTAGTCAAATCTCGATTGACGAAGGAAATTAAGGCACATGGAGGAAAACAGCTCCACGAAAGTGAATGCAATTCACATGAAATAATTCCATCTTGGTACAGAGACCAGTAGGCTGTTGATAGCCAACTACTTTTGTCAGAATATTCTTACTACAAAAGACATAAAATTAAGCCATCTGCCAACGGAATGGTGACTACTGACTAATCCGTGTTTGTTGTAGCTTGTCAGCATTTTGTGATTGTGGTGTAACCACAGCAATGCTATGCAACTATTATTACGAGTGTAATGCCCATCTGCAGCGTGGATAGGGTGAGGATTATTCAATGCAATATGCAGTTAACAGCAACGAGGATTCGGCACCTAAAGTAGCAAAGCAGCTCCGCAGATGGGTGTGCATCGGCGTTTAGGGTGTGTACCTGATAGCAAGTTGTAACATCAGGAGTAAAACTTATTTTGCAGAATATTGTGTTGTGTTTTTCCCTGACAGAGTTTCAAAACTCAGAGCACATTGTACAAAATGCATTGTACTTTATTCGGAGAAGATACCGGAAAACAAGGCAGACAGTTCCGCTTACGGTTTGAGTACAGTAATGTAGAGCTGCAGAGAGCGTATCGAATAGAATGAGTTACCAACAAAGGCGACGGTATTTAGCGACGGACCAAGAGGTACAGAATGCGCAAAAGAAATCAACGCGCGGCGTGGAATAAATCATTTGCCGGCAGAAACAATCAGCGCCGTGGCATTTGTGCCAAACGTGCACAAGGAAAGTTCGAGAAAACACATCTCTAACAATTACCAACAAAGTCGTTCATTTCAATATTGACACTGAATTTTCTTCTGATCCTCAAAAGCTGACTTTTTTAACCCTGCGCTGAACGCACTAACTCTACACCTAAACAGATTCAGGCAATTCTCACATAGATCCTTGCAGTGGCTACGTTACAATTTATATGATCATCACCTCAATGCAACTTAATCCTTCGATTGTCAGGGCGACTGTCAAGTTCATCAACAAAATCATCTAAATCTATTTTTCAGCTCGTACCTTTCAACTGAAAGTAGATCGATATTACCCAATCTTTCACTGGTCATGGAATTTCTGGGAATTGTTTTCACTAATTTCATTTTTGAAAAACTTTTCTCGCATGAAGTGCTCGTGGCGGGAAGAGTTACAGCTACCAATAACAATCAAACGAAGCTTTTTAAGTAGGCTATAGCTATACATTAAAAAAATTGTTCGTGCGATATAGGCAGTTTCGACTCCTTCCGAAGCGAATTCTTTGCAAAAGTTATTTCAAGTTTCAAATCATTTTCACTAAATGAATATGATTTGCGAATTCTTTCAAGTGTTTTTCTCATAGAAATATTTGATCTCTGGGTCAAAGAGCTGAAATACGCGAAAGAATTGCTTCTGAATCATTACAGAAAACCTGTACGAAATTCTATGAGGTTGCAGGATATGTGTGGGTAGATTTAAAACTGTAGTCATCAACCACTTAAGTAAGATGTTTCGAAGTCATACACTGTAAACAAGGCAGCAGAACGCAATACTGCAGCCAAGATTTGTTCGGATAAATTAACTGAAACCAAGTCTTAATGCTTTCACAAACCTTTTGCTACTGGGACAAGCAAGAATCTGCTGACAGTAATATATTCCAGTTCCATCTCACACTGAAGAGCATGCAAGATCAATCTTCCCATTTCTGCCACTATTTCTTAGTTTCGAAATGAATTTTTCAACACCACGACCGCGGTCCGACTAAATTTCACGCGGATCCGAGCAACCACTGGTATGTGTCGTCATAAACAACCCTAGTTACCCGACCGCCAAAAACAACAACCCGGCTTATTGGGAAATATTGAATGCAGGTTAGAGGGGTTCAAAATTATCCTTTAAAATATTGCTGGCCGAAAATTTGCTACTGTATATGCCAACCAAAAGAACTTGAACGGCAAATTAAGAAAAAACTGGGGGGACCATGGCCCACCCAGGCCCCCCTTAGAATCGCCACTGGTCTCGAAGGTTACGGTCTCGACTACATCACTGGTAAAATGTAGGCTACAGTAGTGTTGACAAAAAACAAGTTTCGAAAAATTAAATCCATGCAGCGTGTGTTAGTAGCCTTGCAATAGGAGATATCGTCTAGTTGTAGCATTTTCATTTTTTTAATTTCACTCTTTGGATGCTCCCCTGCCGTGGATGCTCGGGGCCGTCGCCCCGTTCGACCCCCCACTGCACGCCGCTATCGGTATCGGCCCCCAAAACGCCATATCGGTCGATCTCTACATACGACGCACACCTTCGGGTAGAAAGTACATTATAGCTTTTTGTGATTTTCCCTTGATCGCACCATCTGTAAAATGTCACGTCATGTTCAGTTTCTCAGGGCGTACACCGCACATCCGGAGTATACGCCGCTGCTTCGCAGTGGGCGCAACATACGTTTGGGTGGAAGTTGCCCCAAACTGCCTCACCCTGGATTTGCCACTGTCCCATACGAACCATCACGTCGAAAACGAATGTTTCGTAACCCCTGGATAACTAGCAGAGATAAACGGATTTAGGTTTTTCAAATCCAAGTCCAATCCGGCAATTTAATTTCAAATCCAATTCTGATAAACTGACAGTTTCAAAATCGAAATCCTTTTTAAATCCAAGTTTCTATCGTGTTCTGCTAAATAAAAATAGTTCTGTTAAAAGTAAAATAAAACGATGAATTATTTTGCCATTGTGTGAATCAGATCCAAATCCGGTTAAGTAGGATTTATGAAATCCAAATCCATTACAAAGCTGGAAATCTGCCGGATTTAAATCCAAATGCATGTTCATCTCTAATAGCTAGGGACATCGTAGTACAGTAAAGGGCGCACGCAGGGGGTGGCTGAGGGGGCTAGAGCCCCCCTTAACGGAAATCGCCTAAACACAAATTTGTTGCTGACATTTGTTAAAACACAAAATAATTCCGCACATTCATACATAGCTATATAAAGATTTCGATTATAACTAGTGGTGTAGTAATCTGTTACCTTGTTACGTTACGAGTGTTACACTTCAATTGCAACAAGCAAATCGTGCTAAGACTATAGGAAACCCTCGCTGAATGTCGCTTTTCGATAAAGACGTTGCGATTCATGAGTCATAATGGCATTGAGAGAAACCGCTTCATAGATGCTATGACGTAGAAACTCTGCACGTGTTGCGCAATGCGTTACGGTTGTAGTTGTTCCTCCTGTAGTTCGAATTTCGGGTACCGTGACAGTCATAAGAGTGCGAGGAAAAATGGATAAGTTTGTAGTTGTACAACGCAAGCGGAAAAGGAGTTCGTCAAGAGAAAGAGACTTTGCAAAAGAGATAGAAATGAAACTAGCTCGGACTCAGAGTCTGCCAGTCAAGTATTCACTAGTGAAAATGATATTGGTAGCTTCGTTGGAGTTCCCCTGACTGATGCTGATCGACGAAAGGTATTGCTTAATTGCTGGTCCCCTCTTTCAGGTTTCTCGTTTCCATATGTAACAGTTGGTGCTCAAAATCGAAGTTTCCAGAAGCAATGGTTAAACGAATTTACATGCTTAGCGTACAGTAATATTTACAATGGAGCGTTTTGCAAATGGTGCGTCGTGTTTGCTCCTCAGACTGTCAGTCGTAGCGCAAAATCTCCCGGCTCATTGGTTTCGGGACCAAACTGCAATTATAAAAAGGCAAAGGAACATTACAATAATTATCACTGAAACTATCACCATTATAGTGTAAATTATGCGCAGCCATGTTCGATAACTTTGTGCAGACAGATGCCGACAAATGCAGAGATGTACGAAATGCATTAAACAGCAGTCGACAGAAGGCTGTCTAGGAAAATCGATATCGTCTTTCCCTTATCATCAGAACCATTGAATTTTGCGGTCGCCAAGAAATACCATTGAGGGGTCACATAGACGCTGGTGCATTTTCACTGAACGAAACTGATTGCAATGACGGAGTTTTTTAAGCTGCCTTAAGACTGCAAGTGGAGGCTGCTGACAAGCAAACATCTGACCTCTTTTTAAAGACTCCCGCAACGCTTCATATTTAAGCTGGAGAGTGCAAAATCAAATTATATCTTTGATGGGTGATGCCATACAAAAGCAAATATTTCCGATACCGTATTTCCCAATGCAAATACTTTTCGATACTAGCGGATGAAACGGCTGATGTAAGTCAAACAGAGCAACTTAGTTTATCCGTTCGGTTTATCAAAGATTCGGTTTATGAAACCTAAGTGCACGAATAATTTTTGTGCTTAGTCCCAGTTTCTTCAACAACAGGCAAAGATCTTGCATCTACGATTCTCACCCAACTATCTCAACTTGGGCTTAATCTGGAACATATGCGTGGCCAAGGTTATGATGGCGCAAGTAATATGAGCGGAAAATATCGTGATGTCCAGGCTAGAGTAAAAGAATTGTACCCTTTCATAGGCGGATCCAGGATTTTTTTAGGGGGGGGCTCAAGGACAAGTTCATCCTGATGTGTACTGACTGCATAGCAGTGAAGACGCAACTGCTCAGGTAACTTTTTTTAACGAACACGGTTAATAACCTTACACATTTTGGCTAAATTACATTCTCACCATTACCCAGGCTTACTGGGACGTTTCAGGAGCAGAAGCGGCCTTCAAAAAATTCATAAATTATTCTCAAACTTCTCTAACCTTAAAGAGTAACTTGTTGAATGTTGGAAAAGTTTTATTATTAGCAAAACAAACATAGGTCCACGCTGAAAAAACGCGTGTGGCAGGATCAGAAGTGACACAAAAACTACACGAAGAAACTTGAAATGCAGCCAGTAACCGTTGTTGTCAGTCTGTGCAAGCTCTATGCGGTAGGCCTAATATTGTGTTCGAAAATTGCAGATGTTCATGGAATAGAAGTTGATGACGTTCTGACTTGAAAATTTGTTTATTTTCAGAAAATTTTCCGATTTTTATTGCATAACACCAGAGACGTAACGAGAGGTCAAGGGGGCACAATTTCTCGGGCGCCGAATCACTACGGGGGGGG